>Ga0209389_1002867_pt1 | contig 13503 bp, 10 predicted proteins | sample CowpearedBW_FD_187526 | JGI IMG/M metagenome (GOLD analysis project Ga0209389, IMG submission 187526) | Root nodule microbial communities of legume samples collected from California, USA - Cow pea red BW (SPAdes) (version 2) | ecosystem: Host-associated > Plants > Roots > Nodule | place: USA... | reverse complement strand
ATATATTGAAAAGAAAAGTAAGGATCCAAAAAAAAAAACAAAAAGGAGAGTTCAACACAACTTTTTGTTGCAATTTTATTTGTGGTTTATTGATATTTTAATTGCAATCAGTCTTTCTCTTAGAGTCTCTTTATTGTCTCCTTAACATTCTTTAGGTAGTCCTATTTTTTTTTAATTTATTATGTTATGTCTTTAAAATTCCTTGAAGTTTTGTCTAGATTTTTGTATTTTCTTTGATATTTTGAGTCAAGATTTAGATCTCGCAACATTTTTTACATTGTTTGTTCACTCTTTACTTAAGCTACTGGAGTTCTTTGCCAAGCCCAAAAGGGAATTTGAGTGGTAAAAAGCAAGAGAGTACATTCAGGAAAAAGCCTAGAAGTTTAAAGCATGAGGAAAATTTGAGTGAAACACTTAGAGGAGTGGTGAGGTCCAACCAATAAAAACAATTAGGTTAAATTACTCTTTTGGTCCATCTATTTGTCAAGTAATATCAGTTTGGTCCTCAAATTTTTCGTTGTCTCAATTTGGTCCTCATTTTCTTAAAAATGATTCAATTTGGTCCTTACCGTTAATTTTGACCAAACGGTGTTAAAGTCAACTCCACATGTCAATTTCTGTTTTTTTTAATTTTAATTTTTTTTTAATTTTACTTTTACTTTTATATTTAAGTTTTTTATTTTTACACGTGTCACTTCACAGTTGTGCCACGTGTCAAAATGACTCAATTTGGTCTCTGTATTTGATTTTAGTTTCAATTTAGTCTCAATTTTTTGTAAAAATGGAACAATATTGTCCCTCCTTAAATTGACACTCAATTTAATTTTTTTTATAAATCTTATGATGATATTCTTAATAAAATTGACATTTTTATTAAATATTTGTCAAAATGTTTTTAAACAAGTTTTTTTTTTAGTTTTATTATTAAACAAAGTTAAACCCCAAACTTAATTTCAAAAATTAATAATTTTGTCATCATATATAAAGGCATCAAGTGTATCAAATTATACAAACTTAGTGAAGATTAAAAATCAAATAACTTGTCACACATAAGTTTGGAACTAAATTTCAAGCTCAAAACAAAATCAAAGTTTAATGTTTTGTATAGAATTTAAAGTTAATTTAAAATATTTATAGAAATATTTAATAAAAACGTTAATTTTAGTAAGAATATCATCATAAGACTTATAAAAAAGTAAATCAAGTGTCAATTTAAGGAGGGACAATATTACTTCATTTTTAAAAAAATTGGGACTAAATTGAAACTACAAACAAATATAGGGATCAAATTGAGTCATTTTGACACGTGGCACAACTATGATGTGACACGTGTAAAAATTTAAAGAATTCAAAAAAAATCACAAAATTCAAAAAATTCAAAAAAACCCAGAAATTGACATGTGGTGTTGACTTTAACATTGTTGGGTCAAACTAACGGTGAGGACTAAACTGAATCATTTTTAAGAAAATGAGGACCGAATTGAGACAACGAAAAACTTGAGAATCAGATTGATATTAGTTGACAAATAGAGGAACCAAAAGAGTAATTTAACCAAAAAATTATTATTCCTAACATTTTCTTGCAAAATATAGCTTCTTCTTAGAATAATGATCCATCACCTAAGACTTCCACAATTATGGTTGCACTTGATAAAATCACATTACAAATGAATCAAATGCAACAACATAATCAACAATAGTTTGCAAGGCTCCAAAAGTCTAATGAAGATGTAAGTGTGAGATTAGAGGGGGTGGAGAGAAGAAGGATGAGACATGATAGTTCAAAACATTCTTCTCAGTACGATGAAGATGAGCATGATTTTAGACCAAGGAGAGGCCAAAGATGAGAGGCATTTGGGAACCACGCGCCTAGGAGGGATAATGATGAAGAAGAGCATGGTTTTATACTAAGGTGATGTAACATCCCGACCGGATATTACGGATTTAAAATAATTATAAAGAAAATATAATTACTTCATTGAATGAAACCTCACAAAATCATGGGAAATTTAAAACTTTAATATGCAATAATGAAATACCTCAATTCATAATTATAATTATAAACTCCAATACATAACCAAAATCCGAGCAAAGGAAAGTTTACAAATCACTAAAACCAAAAACATTAAAAACTGCAGATAAAACTTTTCATCCCAAAATAGCCCCGCTCCGGCTTTAAGTCTCACCAGTTCCACCTGCAATATCCTCTACTCACGTCTACCGCATACACGATCATTGCCAAACACAAGCAGATAGGGTGAGCTAATATAATAAACACATATATATCAAATATACATATAACAAAACACATCAAAGAAAGCCCTTCTTTCATCCCACATGGCCACAACCATGTTTGATAACCATTCGCATCAAAGGAACCTCATCCTTTTCTTCAACATGGCCACAACCATGTTAATCGTGTTCTACATCTTTCGGTGAGTATCTCAAGATGCCTTGCTGCCTTACCTATCGGCCACAACCGATAGAGCACGTGCGAGAAACCATGCTATGGATCATACACTGTAACGCCAGGTGGAGTTCCCAAATACGAACATAGTCTGTAACGTCCCAAGACTACCAAACTCGTCGGCTAATTACTGAGGAGGGCAATCTATCTGGACCCATCCGTACTGGCCACAACCAGCACACTCACACCGGTAACACTCGCCAACCCGAGCCACAACTCAAGTGTTCTTTGTGTTCATCCGCTATCCCGAGCCACAACTCAAGGGACGTCATTCCGAGCCACAACTCAGAGGATGTCATGTGCTTAACCCCTATCTCGAGCCACAACTCAAGGGATACGTTCCGAGTCACAACTTAAGGAACACCAGCAAGCCCACCTTTGAGATATCATAGAAGCCTCATAGACCACACATCGTCATTCAAACATCAATAAATTCGATACCGTATAATTGATTGCCTTGAAACACACCATTGCTTCATCCTTCGCTTAAGCTTGAATCCTTTGCCTAAGCAACCAAGCCTAACTTGCTTAAGCTAGGTTACCTCGCTTAAGCGAGCAAGTAGCACAGTAGCAGCCCACGAAATCTCGCCTAAGCGAACTCCTTCTCGCTTGGGCGAGACCATCCCTCGCCCTGAGAAGAGATAAATTAAGATGGGAGTGAGAAGAGAGCAAGAGAGAAAAGAAGAAAGTGAGAAAATTCCAGAAAAAGGCAAGAAAAAGGAAAGTAAAAAATAAAGAGTGATAAAAGTCTTTTCTTGAGAGAAAAAGAGATAAATAGAGCGTTGATTAAGAAACAACCCTTATATTTGCTTATGCCTAACAATATTTGTCTCTCTTATATGTAAGCTTATTTGTCTTAAGGTATGGAGCAACTTTTTAAGAAGTATGATGATGTCTTTCCGAAAGACATCCTTCATCGTTTACCTCCTAAAAAAGGAGTATTGAGTATAATATAAATCTCATTTAGGGTGCATCCCTTCCTAAACGATCAACCTATAGGAGTAAACCAAAAGAAACTAAAGAGACATAAAAGCAAGTGGAGCAACTTATGGAAAAAAGATGGGTTCGGAAAAGTTTGAGTCCTTGTGCTATGTTAGTAATTCCGAAACCTAAGAAGGATGGATTGTGGAGGATATGTAATGACTACAGAGCCATCAATATCACTTTAAGGTGGGTATTTGACCTTGGAGGACCTTCCAAAATTTGGGTCGAATTCTCTCCAAATAAGGGAGAATGGTAAGGAATTTTCAAATGAGACGAATTTGAGGAAAAATTCTCTTTAAGAAGGAGGGTATGATAAAGGACTATCTCTTAAACTTTAAGTGATATGAATTTGAGGACAAATTCTCTTCAAGAAGGAGGGAATGATAGAGGACTATCCCAAGATTCCATACAAGAAGAACTTGAAGATGAACATTTACAATTTAAAGAACCTATGGCAAGGGCAATGAGCAAGATATTTGAAGATCAAATCTATTCAAGGCTCCTAATGCTACAAGGAATAAAAAATACAAAGGATATGAAGATCATGGCTTGAAGCACATTTGAAGGATAATTGATCATCATAGACTCATATAGAAGATTAAAAGGACACATGCAAGAAGAAAAGTCTCAAAAGCAACAGAAACTAGAAGAACAAGGAAAATGGCTAAAACTTAACTTACACGAATGGAGAAACTGGTCGGTCCAAATTGAAGAGTTTGCCACAAGGATCTCTTGTGGTCTTATATCTTCAATCTGGTGAACAAAGAATGAGAACTCCTAGTGAGAAGTCAAAGAACTCTGGAAAAGTGGTTTCTAGAGGGATGATGTGTTTTAAAATAATGAAACTCGTTTATAACAAAGTTATTTGGTTTAATTACTCGTAAGGTACCCAGTTTGGGTCAAGGGTGTCAAATTGGTACCCCGCGAAAAAAAAAGGTGTCAATTTGGTACCCAAATAATTTTAAGTGCATCAATCAAGTACATTTTCATTGACGCAGTTAAAGTCATTAACGTTGACGAATGAACAGAGTCTGTTGACACAAATATTTGACACGTGGTATGGCAATCATTTCTAACGTGGTATTTGAAAAAAAACAAATAGAAGAATTTGTAAATGAATTAAAAAAATTATAATTTTGAAAGTGTGAAGTGAGGAAAGGAGAAAAACTGAGTGAGAAGTGAGAAGGTGTTGAGGTATCTGCGATCAGGGTTTCTGGAATTCGAAGGGCAAATCGATTGGATAAGGTGGAATTGAGGTTCAAGCGATCAAAGGTGCGTATTTTTAAGACCCTTGTTCTTCCTTCTCTTCAGGTCATGGTTTTAGGGTTATTTTATTCGAATGCGTTTGCTTTGGAATTGGTGTGTTGCTATGCTTTAGGGTTTTCTTTTTATACGCGTTTATTGTTTCAATGTGCTTTTTTAGTAATGTGGTTGGGTGTGTAGTTGTTTAATCAATTTGGTGGTCCACCGTTTGTGTGAAAGTGACGGTGTTATAGTTGTGGTCCCCCATTTTAAAGTGTTTATCGGTGTGTATGTGGTCTTGATTGTAAATTTGGTATTATTGTTTGGGCAATTTTATAGTTAACAGATGGACGAGCAGTTTGAAGTTGTCTTCCACCTTGGGGGAAAGTTTATAAGTGATGGGTCACTAAAATATGTGGGTGAGAGCAATACCCTTACACCCAGACAGGTGGAGCTATTTTGAAATATTGTCAATTCTGAAGGAAATGGGGTATGTGAACGTCAAAGAGATGTGGTATTCAGTGGGTGAAGGTTCCGTGTTGGAAGGAAGGTTAGAGTTGCTAAGTGATGACAAAGGTGCATGCCATATGGTGAATATTGCCATACTCAATGGCCAAGTGCATCTTTATGTTGTACACATGTGTCTGAACCTCAAATAGTTCATTTGTTGGAATATGGTGTTAATGAGGTTGTAGCTGATGAAGAAGTTGATGTGGAAGATGGTGCAGAGGTAGGAGAAGATGGTGAAATTGGAGCTGCTGCAAAGGTATGAGAAGATGGTAGAATTGGAGCTATTGTAGAGGTAGAAGAAGATGGTGGAATTGGAGTTGCTCTAGAGGTAAATGTCGAGGTTGGGATTGGGGTTGCTCTGGTTGTTGATGTGGATGTTGGGATAGGAGGTGGTGCAGTTGTTGGAGAGGATGGTGGAATTAGAACTGCTGCAAAGGTTGATGTGGAGGATGGGATTGGAAGTGGTGCAAAGGTTGGAGAGGTTGATGGAATTGGAACTAATACAGAGTATGGGGTAGAAGGTGAGAATAAATCAGCTCAAAAGGTTGGGTTGGATGGTGGTGCAGAGGTGTCTGAGGAGGAATTATTTGAGGGCCATAGTGAGAGCGGTGATGATTTTGATGTTCATAGTTGGAATGAATCTGAGGAGGAATTATCTTCTGCTGATGCAGTGGAAGATGGTCTTTTTGATGTACCTATTGGAGGAGATGATGCAGTGCAAGATGATCTTTTTGAGGTCAGAATTAAAGAAGGTAAGGTTGGTGGAGTGAGAGGTTCATCTTCCCAAAAGCCCAACCTTAAACATGTGGATCAAAGAGGATTCTCTGACACCGAATGGCAGTCTGAAACATTAGACAATGATACAAGTGATGAAGATAAAGATATATATGGGAGTTTTGGTATATTTTCTAAGCCCAAAAATATGGAGGACTATAACTGGGAGGTTGGGACTTACTTCACCGAAAAGGAAACACTTCACTGATTCAATAAGAACGTATGGGGTGCATAGTGGGAGGAAGCTGAAAATATTTAGAAATGATAAAAGAAGAATTTGTGTTAAATGTTTAGGTGTGAAAGGTAAGTGCAAGTGGTATGTCTATTGTGCTTATAAGGCTGGCAAAAGCACTTGGCAATTGAGGAAAATAATAAACAAGCACACTTGTAGTCGTGAATTCAATGTCAGGCTAATGACTTCTAAATGGTTGAGTGGACGGTTGGAGAAGATATTAAGAGACAATACAAGTGTTAAATTGAATGCCTTGAAAAACAAGATTGGAAGGAAATGGAATATCGGTGTTTCTAGGTCTATGACCTTCAGGGCAAGGACAATGGCATATACAAACATAGATGGATCATTTAAGGAAGAGATGGAAATGACCAGATGCTCCCTTTGGCATACGCAGTAGTTGAAGTTGAAAATAAGGAGACATGGAGTTGGTTTCTGGATTTAGTGATTGGAGACCTTGGTGGGCCTGAACTGTGTTCCACTTATACATTTATTTCAGACCAACAAAAAGTAAGTTTCTTTTACATTTTTGTTCACTTTTCATATTCTTCTGCAACTGCTATGCTTTTAATAATGCATTACTTAACATTCATTTGACAGGGACTATTCCCAGCATTGCAAGAACTGTTACCTGGTGTGGACCAAAGGTTTTGCGTGAGGCATATCTATTCAAATTTCAGGAAGAAATTTCCTGTAAAAAATCTGAAGTTGTTGTTATGGAAAGTAGCATACTGCACACATCCTCAAGCATGGGAGGCAGTCATGAGGGAAATCAAATAAGTGAATGTAGACGCTTTCAAACACTTGTTAGCCATCCCCCAAGGTATGTTGTACTAATTCCTGCATTGTATTGTATATATTATGAACTGTTTTTAAAGTCAAATTCGTTTTGCAAACTAGGTTTTGGTCAAGGTCCAGATTTATAGCCAAACCTGCATGTGGTACACCGGTGAATAATATGTCTGAGGGGTTTAACAGTACAATTCTGGATGCAAGGAGCAAACCAATTATCACTATGATGGAAGAAATTCAGATTTATCTCATGAAGAGATGTGCAAGCAACAGAAAGAAGGTTAATACATTTGAAGGTACAATATGCCCACAAAGTAAGAAAAGAATGGAAGAGGATGCAAAAAAGACTAAATATTGGCTTCCAAGGTAATAATTGTGATTAAATTATTGTGATACTCATACATTTCATTTTCTATATCAATTGACTTTTTGTATTTTCACTCATAATAGTTGGTCAATCCAAAAATTGTTTGAGGTGAGCCATAGGCCAATGATTGGAGAACAATTTGTGGTTGACATTGACAAACAAGAATGCAGCTGTAGAAAGTGGACCATAACAGCAATCCCATGCTGCCATGCACTGACTGCAATTAGATTTTTAAATCTGAATGTTGAAGACTTCCTTCCACATTGGTTTCTTGCCTCAACTTATGAAGAGACATATTTGTCACTCATATACCCTGTCAACAGACCTCATCTGTGGGAGATGAGTTCTACATGTGATGTTTTGCCTCTAACAAAGAGGGTCCTGCCAAGAAGACCGAAAAAGAAACGAAGATTGGAGGCTTGGGAATTGAGGAAGGATGACACTCAACTGAGACAAGGTGGTACCCGTAAAAAATGTGGGTTATGTAGAGAGGTTGGCCATAAAAGAACAAATTGCCCACATGCTCCTCTTGCACCACCAGAAACTGCTCCATCTGGAACACAACAAAACACAGCTGCAAGTCCAGACCTTCAAGGAAGTCAGCCTACTCAACCAAGTCAGACTTCTCCACAAGATACTCAACCAAGTGAGACTACTCAAGTCACAGAGCCACAAAATCACATTCTTCCCACACAAGTAAGTCAGACTATTGTAGTCCATCAACCACAGTCTACTACAATAGCAACCTACAAAGAAAAATTGTCATTCAAGAGGGGCCCAATACTGAATTCGTGATTGCCTAATATTATGTCAATTTTAATTTTATTTGCTGTTGTGTTTTGGGGTATCTTGGAAGTACCTTTTGTAATCTGGTGTTGTATTTTGGTTAGCATTATGTATTTTGAACATCAAGTTGGTACCAACTTCAATTAGCACCTTTTGTGTTAGGAGAACAATATTGGATGAATATGATATTGGCTTATTATGCATAGATTGACTTATTATTGGATGAATATGATATTACTACAAAAATGATGTCAAAGGAAAATTGAGTTTGTGTGCTTTCATGATCCAGTTTGTGTGCTTTGATTACAAGGCTATATATTATTGCTTTCATTCATTCACTACAAAGCTCTTTTCATTGACTACAAAGCTCTTTTCAAATATAGTTCAAATAAAGTGATAGGAAAATTTTCTGCAAAGCTCTTTTCATTCCATAATCAAAATCCATTACAATAACATAAAGTAAATACAAATATTCGAACCCACTATACTGCATCCACACCCACTATATTGCATCCAGTTTAGAACAAAATAAAAAAAAATTGTTCAACGTACAAACCAATATTACATTCACCAAACCCAGAAAACAAATAACCCCTGTTAAAAACTTAATCCTTTTTTCAGACACCATAACTGATTTTTCAAGAGCATAGATTTTTCTCGTTTGTCTTCCTATGGTTGCATCACTTTCATCCCCATTGTCTTCGTTGAACCACTTGAAATAATTGCATCCTTTAGATTCTTCATTGGCACCACTTCGCTGGTTACAGGAAATGAAACCCACAAAATTGCTTACCACAAACAAACATTATGGAAGCAAAAATTCAAACAATAATTCATACCTTGTAGTTAGGGCAGCCAAGAAATTGTTTTCCAAAATTCTTAACTGTTTTAGCAACTCTCAACACTGCAACTTCCCCACAATAGCACATTGGTATTCCACCCACACCCCTATACGAAACAGTAGGGGAGAAGACACTATATTTTTGTGATGCCCACGAAGAACACACACAACCCTCAGTGCGAGACATTGAAAAATTGATTGGAAAACACCCTTAAGCTACGAACCACACACCACGAAACCACTTCTTCAGGTCTAAACGTGCAACCGAATGGAGAGGAAGAAGAAGATGATAAGGAACTATTACAGAGTTAGGGCAAATTTACACTTCACCATTCATTAAATGACCAATGCACACTGTACAATTATTTTTTTTACACGTCTTCTTCTTTCAATGACACGTATTCATTATGCATTGCCACATTACCACAATTTTAACTTCATTTCTAACAATCTAACGCGATGGACCTGATTGATGCACTTAAAATTATTTAGGTACCAAATTGACATTTTTTTTCGCGGGGTACCAAGTTGACACCTTTGACCCAAACTGGGTACCTTACGAGTAATTAAACCAAGTTATTTATACTAAAACCTTTTAATGTTAAAATAATTGAGTCTCACTATTTTTAAACCACTATCACTTTTATAATGCCATTTTCTAGGGTTTTACATTCTTCCCAACAAGAAAAATTTTCATCCTCGAAAGTTCACTCATTAGGTAGAAAGAAAACTATGCTCTCCTCATTTTCTATTACAACAACCACCTAGACTTGGTCGACTTATCGGCCTTAACACCTTAACTAATTAGAAATCTTGCCTTTGTGTTAAGCGTTATGGTGTTCAACAATATAGATTGGCCTAACCACTGCTCTCAAAAGCAATTTCTCAACCTATAACCTAAAGCTTTAATGATCCTTTACGCTCGACCAACCAATCTGTTTCTGATATACTGAACTCACCTTCCACATGCCTTCCACTACCTCTTGTAGGTTTTACCAAAATCTAAAGATAACCTTAAGTCTCAAACTAAAACATGCTAATTATCACTTCACACCACTTTATTCCTCATCAAAGCACCATTCAACTAACTTGGCCATGCACGACTCTTGACATACCAACAAGAAGTGAACGCTCTTCATCACCTTATCCACCACCATCCTCATCACATCATGCTTCCTTTATTGACTTGGACCAGTGGGTAACAAAGTCCATAACAATGTTATCCCACTTTTAAACTATTCATTTCAATCGTTGCAATGAAAAAACCAAATTCATGAAGGGACTTTCAGTACACACATGAATGGACACTCTATGTCTAGAAAGGTTCTGAGAGTTGGTTACTTTTGTTTGGCTATGGAGAATGATTGTTGCATGCATTTAAAAAATGCTAAACGTGTCAAACCTATATAGATAATATTAATATAGCTCATACAACCCTAAATGTTGTATCTGCACCATGGCCTTTTTCGATGTTTGAAATAGATGTTATTGGAGCCATAAGCCAAAGGCGTCTATGGGGCATCGTTTCATTCTAGTTGCAATTGACTATTTCACTAAGTGGGTGGAAACGACTTCTTACACCAAAGTGACCAGAAAAGTGGTGGTAAGATTTATAAAAAGGAAATTGATATGTCGATATGGGTTGCCTAACAAAATCATTACTGATAATGCAACCAATCTGAATAATCAAATGATAACAAAGTTGCGTGAAGATTTCAAAATTCAACATCACAATTTGTCTCCTTATTGTCCCAAACATGAATGAGGCAATTGAAGTTGCTAATAAGAGTTGTTCCTTAATGTATGGGATGGAAACAGTTCTTCCTTTCGAGGTAGAAATCTCGTCTTTAATAGTATTAATGGAAACTCAGTAAGAAGAAGTAGAATGGGTTTAGGCTAGGTTTGATCAACACAAACTGATTGAAGAGAAAAAGCTGATAGTGGCTTGTCATGGACAGTTATATCAAAGAAGGACAAAAATGATGTTTGATAAAAAAGTTCATCCTAGGGAGTTCCATGAAGGTGATCTCGTATTAAAAAAGATTTTACCTATATAAAAGGATCACAAAAGGAAATGGACTTCAAATTATGAAGGCCTATACGTAGTGAAGAAAGCATTTTTGGGCGGGGCGCTAGTTCTCACAATAGTGGATGGGGAAGAGTTACCTCTACCGATCAACTTTGATGTAGTAAAAACGTTTTATGCATGATGATCTCATAATGACAGGGAAATATTGACATTGTTCTTATGATTAATTGAATTATGCTTTATTGTAGTCAAGTTTGATTTGTTTTCATTTATTTATAACTTCATTTTACTTTCTTTTGTAAACATCTTTGGCATCACATTGAACTTTTTGAAATAAAATACCATGGATTCAATCACGAAGTACAATTTGTTTGGTATACCTAGAGATGTTCTTGAAGGGTGTCACAGAAGTGAGCAAAATAAACAAGGATCACATATTAAATTTTTTGACAACGAAATTATGAATATAATGCATCACTAGAAGAGACAAAAGAAAGTGACAAAAATTAATCAAAGTGAAGAGGCATGGCTTGTCTATGTTTTGTTGCATTGAGGGTAACAGATCAATACTTCCTATTTGAAGCACTTACATCCATGTTGCTAAAATCCTCCAATTCATTAGCTTTTCCCAAGACAAAGAATTAGCCAAGAAAAGAGAACATAAATATTACACTAGGGCACATTCGATAGCCTTGTTTGACTAAAAGGCTTATCTAAGTAAAGTTGAAAAATAAAAAAGAGAGAATAAATTTTGTGTGTACAAATAAAAAGATAAAGGGTGGAATGCATTAGAAGTCATTGAATTTTGTCATTATGTTAGTTCTCTAACAAAAATGGGGCAGTTAGGTGTTGAAGTGACGTGTGACCATCTTTTTCCTTATCCGAAAAAGTAAAAATATTCCCATTGTACCCTCTTTGAGCTAAAAATAATAATTTGTTTCTAAATACCCCTAAATAGGGATAATCAACATGTCAAGAGTTAGCTTGGACACATATTGTTGAGACCTAGAGTGAGGGTGAGTCTTGTTAATTAGTCCAACAAGTGCACTGGGTCAATTGTAGCACAAGGTCGTACCCACATGGATTTGATTTGATAAAACAATAATCTATAATTTATTCAAGTTTGTAATATCATAGTGATAAATGTTTGATAGTTTTGAATATAAGTTTTAATAATAGTAAATATAAGTGATGTTGATTAAGGTCTTGGGATTGAACTTGGCTTCATGTTTGAGCATTAGAGCCGTAGAGGTGTCATTCTAGATATTTCCAAACCGTCTTTCTTAAGCTTAAGCTGCACATTTTGGGCTTGGGCTACTCCAGATCTTTCCTCCTTATGAGGGTTTCCTTAATCGCCTTTGTGGCGCTTAACACCATTTCTACTGCTCAGCCCCATTAGTCACAATTTCCTTCATTTGACATGCAAAAATAGTACAAATACATGAAATTCCACTTTTAACTACTTCTTCTCTCCTCATTATGTATTTTAATGCAAAAGGGGTTGTTTTAGTGATTTTTACATTAAATTTATGCACGATAAGTGTCTAAATGAAATGCAATTTTACTAATGTTAGAAAAGGCCAAAATAGGAAAAAGTCCAAAATTAATTCAAAATTAAAAGAAAAAAGTAATACAAAAAATAGAAAAGGCCAAAATTCATAAATACAAAGAAAAAAAATCCCAAAGTGATAATAATTTGAAAGGCTTGAAAAGGGAACTGAAAAGAAATTGAAATGAAAAGAAATCCAAAGCTCAAAACCCTAGATGATAGTCGATGTGATAATCTTGCAGATGATCCTTGTTTAAGCATTTAAAAGCCACTAATAGTTTATTTGGGCCTTCAATATCCATTTCTTCGTAGCCCATCTTAATCCTCGGCCACGTTACAAGCTAACAAAAGTCCACACGGATTGAAAAATGTTTGTCAGATTTTGTTCATGGAATTAACTTGGAGACAGAAGAGTTTGGTTGATGACACGGTCATTGAAAAGAAAGTGAAATTGGAAAAAAGAAAAGAAGGATGATAGAAAAATAATAAAAATGATAAAAAAATAAAAAGAAGAAAGAAACATATCTCAGTCAACCGATAAAGTTAGACAAAAGAGTTTAAATGGGGCAATATTTTTCATACAATCTTTTCAATCAAATCATACCGTTGTTACAAAAACTGGGACAGCTTGGGAAAACCTTGTCCATTTATCCATGTGTTCAAGCATACATGAATTATATTATGCATTAAAAAGGAAAGTTAGAACATACAATGCCCTCATTTCACGTAAAGATTTGCCTAGTCTCTTGTGGTTCTGATATGAAGTGTGAAATGATAGTAAGAAAAACAAGTTCTGAGTATCTATTGAATATGATAATTGCAGTGACACTTGATTATAGACATGTGCCTTTTTGAAGAGAGAGAGAGAGAGAGAGAGAGAGAGAGAGAGAGAGAGAGAGAGAGAGAGAGAGAGAAAAGAAAAGAAAGAGA
>Ga0209389_1002866_pt1 | contig 13504 bp, 13 predicted proteins | sample CowpearedBW_FD_187526 | JGI IMG/M metagenome (GOLD analysis project Ga0209389, IMG submission 187526) | Root nodule microbial communities of legume samples collected from California, USA - Cow pea red BW (SPAdes) (version 2) | ecosystem: Host-associated > Plants > Roots > Nodule | place: USA... | reverse complement strand
ACATACACACACACACAAACAAACAAACTTAAAGACACAAAGACATATATATAGAGACATAGAGAAATACACACACTCATAGACAAAAAAATAAAAAATAAAGACAATGACATACAAACACACAAGCACATACACACACAAATCCAAAAATTCAATCAAGCTCCTAAAAATATTTCCAGCTATCAATCATTGTTCCAAACTATCAATCCTTATTTTAAACTATCAATCCTTATTACAAACTATCAATCCTTACCAAGTCATTGAAAGAAAATTAAAATAAAAAGAACTCTTAATAAGGATTGAAACCCCTACCAAAAATCAATTATGATAAGTCATTCTTTCTCTTTATCTAGCTTCCTCCTTTGATGGCAAATCCCTAGTCAAGGGACCAACCACAAGAGTTATGGTTAAGCGTATACAAGAAGAATGGGCTTCATCTAAGCTGAGTGGGCCCAAACTCTTATTTTCACTTGTCAATGTTATTTGTAAATAAGTAAAGTAGGTTTCTTTTGGGCCTTGTATTTTGGGCCAAGTAGTGTAGGGTTTGTGGGCCTTATTTTAGGCTTTGTAGTTTTGGGCCTAAGGGCTGGAATTTTTGTGTGAAGTGCGAATTAGGGTTTCCTTAGGCTAGTTTGGACCTCAAGTAACCTTAAACTTGTTAGCCTGTTCCCCAAGGGAGAGACATGCATTTCCTTTGTGCGCCTGTGCGTAAGGACAACATGACCTTGCCGCTTGGCAAGTCACCCTAGAAGCATGAATCTTATGGCTCCAAATTTTAGAGCTCAAATTCAAATTTCCCCTCTCCTTTTCTAGACATGTTCTAGGATTTCTTGGTGTATAAATAAAGGTCTTCACCTCTTCTAAAAGCACTTTGAGGTTAGTAATGAGATGGTAACAAATTTGCGTCACTTGTCATGAAGTCTCTCTAGATTAGTCCCCTCATTCTAGACTACTCTAGGCTTCCTTCCTTAGGAGTTAGCCTTACCTCCCTCTAGGAAAACACTCATAGTCAAACTAAAACACCACCATTCACTCATCCTAGCTTTATGGTTCCGCTCATTCCATCCATCTCTTCAACCGTGCAAGGAACAAGCTCAATTGGAAGGCCATCATCCTTAGTATTATCTTCCTCCTTAGTTTTATAATCACTCAAAATAAGATCATTTGTAGACCTAGAAAAGATTTTGATACAATATTTTTTAACAAATGAAATAAATAATGAAAGTTTATGCTTCTTTTTTAAAGTTTCAAATCTTTTTCTATTTGTCCTCCATATTGGAAAGGATACATAGATTCACCATTTCAATAATTAACTCAAGACAAGAACCAAAGATATATCTATAAAAGTGTTATTAATTTTCATTCAATGGGAAAAAGTTAGATATAGGTTGAAAAAACGAAGGAAGGTAGGTAATCTGGTTACAATGAATCAAGAGGTTTGTGTGGGATACAAATATAACCTAAAATGGATTCAAATAAAAAAATAATTTTAAAATATAATTTGAATTCAAATAAAAAATAATAATCTTAAAATATAATTGAAATAAAATTCCATTATAAAATATTAGTACAAATAAAATTAACATTTCTAAACAATAAACTCAAATAAATTACATTGGTAAATATAGTATAAATAAAATATATATTCCTATAAGACTAGAAGTGGCAAAACGGGCCACCCTAGCCCATTTTAGACCGCCCAACCCTTGGCCCACCACTTTGTTTAAAAAATTTTATTATATTTTCTTAATTTTGTTTATAACATTTATATATATCTAAAATATATGAAAACAAACACCTCTAGATATTACCCAAATAACCCAATTTAAATTATCGACACTTATCCTTTTGAAAGGTTTTTTTGTAAAATTATCCCTCTATTTAACTTCTTTCTGTCTCCCTTTTCCATGCTCTTGATTTTATAGTATTGTCCTTTTTTTATTTGTTAAATGTTTGGTTGATGCTTGGGTTTTGGTTATTTTGCTTTTCCCGTTACATGTCATGATTGGACTTTGCTTTCAAATGTCTCTCATTTGCAGAAAAGTAGTTTGGAAAATATCTCCATGGGTTTCATTTTGCTGCATACATGAAGCTCTACCTATTTGAAGATTTGTTTCTCCGGAGACCTGAAACCTAGGTGACAAAAATTTGTTGTTCTGTTAAGTTACTTATTTACTTTGTCTTGATCAAGTAAGATTTCTGAGTTGGCTTCTGTTTGTTTCTTTGAAAGATGTCTCCAAAAGCTTTATCACAACTCAATCAACATTTGAAGCTTTCAACAATATTTATGGGAAATATCATGATCAAGTAAGTATTTATTCTAATATGTAACTGTGATGTATGCATGAGTGTCTTTTAGATTTGGGTTTTACCTTTTTTATTGGACCACTAATATGTTTATTATGGTATTTTATGCCTTTAGGAGGGTCTTCTTAAACTTATGCTTTTCTGAAGGGTTTTAGTCTTCTGATGAGGATTTTTTATGGTGCAGGACAAGATGCAAAAAATTTAAGTTTTAGTATTTCCTATTAAGATTGTCACTTCCAAAGTAATAAAAAGGTGAGATTTTTCTTTCTTCTTGAATGTCATAATGAATACACTTTTGGGAATGTTTTTGAATGTAATAATCAGAGTTAGAGTTCACCTATAATTACACTACAATGCAGATTCAAATTTTGGAGTAAATAGTGGGACATTGTAGTATTTGTTTTAACAAGTTTTTATTATGCGGAATACCAAAATTGGCTTTTAGTACAAGAAAAAAAAACCTTATAAGGATTTTGCATGTAAGTTATATTCTTTTTTTTTCTCAAATTTAGAAAACAAAGAAATGTTTTATTTATTTAGTTGGTAGATAAATTTGGTAGTGTGGTTAGTGGATTAATAATGTGGTTTAAGTAGGATAGTTCTTTGTACATTCTTGATAACTGTCTCGTGTGTTAGTATACTTTCTGATTTTGATATAGAAGAAGATTATTATTAGCAGAACAACATTGAAGATGTTGACATAAAGCAAGTGGAGGAACAGGAAGCAATGTTAGAAAAGGATTTGATTGTAGAAGAACTTAAAACTCTTAATGTACTTGAAGAATTGAGAGCTACTACTAGGATTGTGGAGGACTTGAAGCAGTAACTGCAAAAAGAGCAAATGTTTTGCATCACGAGATGTAAATTCATATGAACAAGATGGAACTTTTGTTATTAAGGGGATGGATAAAGAAAATTGTGGTTATGTATTTTGTGATCCTTTGGCAAAGTTGATACTTTGAAGATTGGTGCAATTTCATCATCAAATTTAAAATTATTAATTGGCTTTGAATTTTTTATCTTATTATTCCAACTAATGCTAGATGTTCTCCCAACAGGTTAGTGAACTAGACAGAAGGTTGAAAAGACTCGTAGCCGCTAAACTCATACATTCATAGATCATCTAATGGTGTTTACTTTTACTTTTTAGGTTGGTTTATTATGGTATATATTATAAGAAAAATTAAGGATGGATGTAATACTTTTATCTTCAAACCACAAAGAACTATTAATTGGTAAATTTCTCAGTTCTCATATGCTATAAGATTTGATGTTGAAGGGCTATTATTATGTAAAGCAACAAGTGATTATTGTTGATTCTTTAGATGGAGACTAAAGAATGAGGTTAATTGTAAATGCACATTGAAAAAGAAAAAAACCGAGTTTTCAAGTAGTTGATGTAAAGATTGAACATTTAAGATTCATATTAGTTGTTTGAAAAAGGCAGTTATGTGTAGTTTATCTTTTGTCCTTATATTTAGACAACACATCTACAAGTTAGTTTATGTTGTCAGTGTTTAATTAACTCTTAATATAAGTCAAAACCAGTTAAAGTTTTTTATCTGTGAAAATAGTAGGTTTAATTGCAGACCTATAATTAGTTTTTTTCATTTTACAATTTAAGTTTTCATCTTACATATTTCATCATCACATCATTTAATTTTTGTCCATTTAAGTTGTACATCTTATATATATATATTTTTAAATAATCAGAACAAAATCCATCTGTATATTTGTACATGGTTTAGTTTATTTATCAAAAATTTTGTATGCGGTTTAGTCTATTTATCCAAAATTTTGTACGCATTTAAACTTTTTAGAGCTATTTGGGTTCTAAAGTTCTTTTTATTTGTATTTAGTTTGTTAAGATTTTCATTTTATAGTTACCATGCTTTATTATAATTGTATTCTTTGTTATTGTTTTTTCTTGCCTATTGAAATGTCTTCTACTCAAAATTTTAAAACTAGCTTCTCTTTAGTTCAATGATTACGTTATTTTTATTTCAAAGTGTGGACAAATGTCATTTTTCATGAGTATCTCAATGTATAAAGGTTACATGCCTTTTTTCCTAATTTTTTTTTTCGATTTATGTTCTGAGAACTTATTTCTCCTAAATTTTATGCATATTCCTCTTAAATCTTCCTTTTGAACTTAAACTTTGCACAATTTCCCTATATCTGAATTTTATGTTTTGGGAATTTCTATCCATCTTCCAAGGAAACTTAAACTTTGCATTATTATTTAGGGCTACTTTTTATTATGTATAATGAATATAATGCATGGTTTGTTTTCACAAGTGGGATATTTATTTTAACTTTACCAATTTTTGTAGGGACATGATATTCTAATGGCTATTATGCTTAATGGAACATTTATCATGGATGGAGCTTTACTACTCAGCTATTGATGAAAGCTGCCCACAACCACAAACCTCTAAGCATTTAGCTACTATGGAAATTATGCGTGTACAACATATAATAATCCTTTAGAACAAGTTGACTTGATTAAGGAACATGTGGCAATCAATCAGCATGAAGTAATTTCAAATTTTATACAAGTAAATTTCTTTAAAGAGATTTCTTTTACACAAGTTGATTCCTTTTCAAATACCTACATGATAATTGTTCTATTTTTTTTACTGATGAGAAAACTGTTGCAAATGGTGCACCTGTAGTACCCATTTCAACATAGTTAAAGTTGAACATAGGATCAATGTCAATGGGGGCTAGAGTAATTGTTGTGAAGAATGACTTAGAAAAGTTACAAATTATATCAATATTAGGCCATAGAAATGTTGGCACAAGCAAGCTTGAAGCAAAAAATTGATAAAGCCCTGTGCATGAAGATCATAGGTGTTTGAATAAGATTGATGAAGATGCACTTGAAGATTAAATTTTAGCGTGTTAAATATGAAAATAACATGTTAAATGTAATGTTTTAGTGTTATATCATGTTGGTAGGCTATATAACATAGGTTAGATGTCTTATGTGCCTTAGTGTGTCTCTTTTAATTTGTTAAAATGGGTTAAAAGGCTTGTTGTATATAGTTTTTGGTATGAATGCATTCGATCAGTTGAATTATTTTTCAATTGACTAATTTCACTTAAGTCAAGTAAAATCAGTTGACTGTACAGAAAATTCAATCAACTATTTTCACTTAAATCAGACTATATAAGCTGTGTTTTCGAGAGCAGAGATGCGAATCTAAGTTTTTGAAAACTCTCTCTCTGCAATACACAGTTGCAACTCGTGGTTTGAAGATCTTGGTTGATCTTGGAGGCATTTTGGCTTGTGAGTAGCTTGAAGAACACATGTATGGTTGGCTAGGGACAACCACCATCAGGTTTGAATGTTCTTGTGCCTCTGGTTGGTTTGCCTGATGTGATTTCAGGTCTGTAAGGTGATTCTTGCAGGGTGTGTGTCTAGATTTTTGTGTGAGTCAAAAATCTTGTGAGTTTCATTGTTCAAAAGTGTAATCTTGATGTGTGATTTGTAAAACTTTTGAATATAGTGGAAACTAGGCTTAGGTTGTCCTAGTAAACTAGATGTAGCTCTGTGATTGAGTGAACCAGTATAAAAACAATTATGCAATTCTCTCTCCCTCATCTCACTCACTTTGAATCTCTTTAAAAACTCAAGAAAACCAAACAATTCATTCTTTGGTGTGATTTAATGCGTTCTTGTGTAATCTGAAGTTGTATACTTGTTAAAAATATTGATTGGAACAAGTCTTGTATGTAAAAGATTGTTGTTTGAGTTAAATCTGCGAATTCTGCATCCTACATAAATCTCCAATATTTTAGCTGATTGATTTGTCTTTTTAATCAATTGCTTCATAATTCAAGAACAAATTAAGTCTGCTGTTTTATATTTTAATCGATTGAAAGTGTACTGGTCTGCTGCATTTACATCCTAACTTTCCAGTCTATTTGATTCAATTGAAAAGAAGTTTAAACTTTTGAAAAAGTTTTATAAATCCAATTCAACCCCCTTATTGGCTTAAATCATCATTTCAAAACTAATAAAGCTAACCTATCACAAAGACTAAAGTTGTATTTTTCAATGACAACTTCTATATAATTTCAAAAGCTCAAGTTAAAGTAGTATTATGAAATTTCTTTACTCAATAGTCATGTTCATAAATCAATGACTTACCCTTTAATGTAAACATTTTCAATACCACCCAATTATGAAACTTTTTGTAAAATTGAACCAATTTTTCGCTTATCCCAATTATAATTTAGGGATAAATATGTTTTTAGTCTATAAACTTGGACACAAAGTTATAATTCGTCCATGTCCTAAATTTTGATACAATTTGATCTCATACTTTAAAAATGAATAGATATTTTACTACACCTAGGCGGCCTAACGAAACTACACCGTTAAACCCGCCTACATAAAGCCCCGCAAGCACACAATCAGTTATCAAATGAGTCAACGAGTAAGAGTAAGCGGCCTAGACCGCCTACTACAGAAGACAAAACGAGACCTGTCGACCACTTCAAACTTAGAGTATTACAAGCAAGCCCCCTAAGACAAACAATCATTGAACTAAGAGGCCTGGGCCAAGCCCAGGCCCACCTGCGACCCAAACAATGGCTCAACCCATGACATGGCCAGACATAATTAATAAACTATAAATACGTATGGACGCCAGCAATTAAAGGTACACATTCATTAATCCCTTAATCACAAGATTTGACTTTCTGAGAACCTTTTGACTGACTTGATCGTCAAAGTCCTCTCCGCAGGTAACCCCTCATGGGTCCAAACCGTGATACCAAGTAGATGACATACGCGAGTCGAGGAGAAGCCAACGAGAGAGATTGGGGATTAAGGTAAGGTGATATTTGTGTCTGACTTCTCTTATTTGTTCTCCGTAGGAACAATTGGCGCCCACCATGAGGCATGAAGTAACACCTTACATACCAACCCGCATACTGTCGACGATGGTTTCTACTCATAGCAGATATGGAGTCACGAAGCAACCTGAAGCAGATCCCACAACGCCTGCCAGCACCACCTAGGATTTGGCCGCCATCCTCGCTGTTTTGAGAAAGCGTAATGCTGATGAGATGAAGGCACTTAGGTAAGAAAACTCACGGTTGAGGAGGAAGATCGAGGCTAACCCCACCCAGAAGGGGAAAGCCAGGGAAGCATCAAAATTTCCCAAGTCTTCAGCTTACCAGCCCAATGAAGAAGAAAGCGAGTACAATCCTACCCCGCACACCTTCACCATCACTCAGCAGACACCCATCATCTCTACCCATCACACACACTTCCATCCCACCCTCCCCGGACACACCGCAACACCTACCCCTGCTGCCACCCTTCCCACTACCCATATCCCACCTCACAACTTCACCAATACTTTCCCTACCCTCATCCACCACCCCATTCCACCACATCTATTACCACCCCAACCACCTAGGCGTCGCCACCCTTTCATTGATGCCATCACCAACACCCCTCTCCCTGCCTAGTGGGAACCCTTCACGTTGGATCGTTACACGGGAGAAACCAACCCTGATGAACACCTCAAAATATACATAACCCATGTCGCCCTCTATACATCCCATGATGTCGTCTTCTACAAAGCTTTTCCCACCACCCTCAAAGGCCCTACCCTTGAATGGTTCACTACCCTCCCGCCAAACTCCATTGACTATTTTGACACCCTCTCCCACATGTTTACAACCCATTTCGTTGGCAGCCGCCCACATCAAACCACAACTCTCTCCCTCCTCGGTGTCAGACAAGAACAAGACGAGACACTTCGGGCTTTCATCGATTGCTTCAGCAAGGCTGCCCTCCGCACACCCCACCTCAATCAAGAAATGTATGGTCCTAACCCTCAAACCAGACCGTTCGCTAATAACGTCCACCTCCACCCCCTGCATCCATGCATGAACTTAAACATTGTGTCGCGAATTACATCCACATGGAAAAGATGCAGACCCTTCACACCTGGTTCTGCAATGATTACACCCCCTCCACTACTACCCCCCAAAAACCACCCCCACGGCCTGACTCCAGGCCTAGAGAACCCAGACAGCCACGCTTCACCAGATACGCGTCGCTAAGTGTTCCTAGATCCCGCCTTCTTGACGAAGCCCTCTATGTCGACCTCATCCCACCATCTCGTAAACCATCAAACCCCCCCAACGCAGACATGACCAAGTACTGTCGTTACCATAGAAACAATGGTCATACCACAAACGAATGCAAGGCACTCCAAGATAAAATAGAAGAATTGGTTCGTGTCGGCCATTTCTGCCGCTTCGTCCGCAGAGACGAACGCCCACATCCATCGCGATTTGATCATCGATATCCCCCCGCAGTACTCGCCACGACCGATGCCCCACCCAACCAACAAGCCAAGACCCACAACTTGTCCGCACTAACATCACCCCGTCCGATCCCCCGCTACACGGCACAATTAACACCATCTCTGAAGGCTTTGCTAGCGGCGGATCCACCCCCTCAGCTAGAAAGAAACATCTCTGCCAACTGTAGTCCATTAACCACATAACTCACTCTCACCACAGATGCCGCATTCCTCCCATTACCTTTACGGACGATGATTTCCATGGCGTTGACCACCATCAAGACGATCCGATGGTCATCATGGTCGAACTCGAGAACTACGCGGTAAAAATGGTCCTCATCGACCAAGGCATCTTGGTTGACATCCTATACTAGAGTACATACCAGAAACCCCAGCTCCCCACCAATGCCATGGTCCCCTATGATGAACCTATCTACGGCTTCTCCGGGGAGCAGATCTCCACTCGTGGGTACATAGACCTCCACACTGTTTTTTGCGACGGCACTCAAACCAAAACAATCCCCATCCGCTTCCTTGTCGTCGACGCGCCTACCTCATACAATGTCCTCTTCGGCCGACCATCTCTCAACACTTTAGGCGTTGTCGTCTCTACACTCCACCTAGCTATGAAATTCCCCTCTTCATTTAGTGACATCCTTACCATCCATGACGACTAACGACTCGCACGAGAATGCTACATGGCTAGCCTACGCCCCCAACTGCCAATCCTACAAACAAACAACATTGAACGCCCACCTGACTCTAACATAGCCTTATCAAGTGATAACTTGGACCCTAGAGTAGGGCACGACGCACGTCTCAAACCAGTTGATGACATTGTAACCCTTGAGCTCCCTAATGGTCACACCCTCAAGCTAGGCACCGAACTCCAACAAGAACAACGTGATATCCTGACACCCACCCTCATCGACAACACCGACCTCTTTGCATGGCCAGCCGCAAATTTACCCAGCATCGACCCTCAGGTCGCAGTCCACAAACTCTCCATCTATAAGGAAGCCTGGTATGTCTCCAGGAAGAAGGGAAAGCTCGGAGAAGAATGTCGACTCGCAACAAAAGTAGAAGCCGACAAGTTACTTAATGCAAGCTTCATCAAGGAGGCCCACTACACCACCTGGCTATCCAACGTAGTCTTGGTCTAAAAAGCAAATGGCAAATGGCGAATGTGTGTCGACTATACGGATCTCAACAAGGCCTGCCCCAGAGACGCTTACCCCCTACCCAACATCGACCGACTAGTTGACGGTGCAGCCGGCAACAAGGTCCTCAGTTTTTTAGACGCATACTCCGGATACAACCAAATCCCAATAGCCACAACCGACATGAACAAGACCACCTTAGTGGGCATCTTATCGCTAAATTGCATCACGGCATCCACCACCTCCTTGTCTGCCACCCACAACTCCTCCCTTGTCATCCATATATATCTCCAAGGGTTGCCAGTCCAGTAAAAGGGAAACTTGGTGCTCCTATTGTCAGTATAAAAATGTGAACATCTCGCCTGCCTCACCACTACTTTGAAGAACCAATCCTTAAAGTGTTTGAAGGATTGAGTAAATGCATCAAATATATTTATCCCTGGTTGACTTATGAGCGACAATCAGGTTGTTAGACTCCTCGGCGCCGTATCGAAGAAATAAAGGAACGAATATGGAGAAGGATGCAGCTACAACGCTTTATATAACACCCGGAACGCTTGTAGGTACGCCCAACTATTCAGATGCAGCTGAGTAGGCGCGACATTCAGCAATCGCAGCACCCCCATAGTAAAGTCGTTGAACAACAGCCTAGTATGCAACTGTGAAAAGTGGCACATGTACACATAGAAGAACTCCTCAGCAGCTCCTTCTTGACCATGAAACACACAGTCGACGACACTAACCCTTTCCAGTGCCACAATATCCTTTCGAGCACCCCTCTCAAATATGGGAGTGTAATTCAGCCACGAATTCAGCAACTACGACCATCGGAACAAAGAATACCGAATTCGCACATCCTTCGTGACCCATCCATATCCTGCTTTTGTTGGCTAGTTGCTTTCCGCCAACTCTTCTAGTGGGTCTTCCCTGACTTCAGTAGTCGTCTCCATCGAAATTCTCCCTACACCTCCCATCTGCTCCCTATCACTACTAGTCGATTGACTATTTCCATCACCCCCTGACTTTTCACTACCACTACCCGGACTCGGCAAGGAAACACTATCACTATAACTAGACATACATTTTCTTTTTAAAAACAAGTAGACAGTGGAAACAATGAAGGTATTGGACATGATCTCACGCAAACAGACAGCTCCCCCCAATTTCTTGCAAATGAACCAAAGTAAATTTTTTTCTCCCCCGTAATTGTATTCATAATCAGCATCTCAAACGTTTCAACTTTTCCCGCCAGAAACAACGATTAGACGAAGTATCACAACGGGTTGCGAAGCGTCTTAGGACTCCAAACGGTAGCACCCCATGATTAGACCTCTGACATCTGACACCCTTTCACCTACTATAACCTATTAAGATTCTACCCTTAATATTGTTTATCACACTTAAAGGTTGGGGGACTGGTGTACTGCACCTAGGCGGGCTAATAATACGACCCACACTTTTCACCCTTTGCCGCTACATCTCCGCCAACAAAAGCTGCAAGACTAGTGTACTGCACCTAGGCGGCCTAACGAAACTACACGGTTAAACCCGCCTACATAAAGCCCCGCAAGCACGCAATCAGTTATCAAATGAATCAACGAGTAAGGGTAAGCGGCCTAGGCCGCCTTCTACAGAAGACAAAATGAGACCTGTAGACCACTTCAAACTTAGAGTATTATAAGCAAGACCCCTAAGGCCAACAATCATTGAACTAAAGGGCTTTGGCCAAGCCCAGACCCACATGCGGCTTAAACAATGGCCCAACCCATGAATGGCCAGACATAATTAATAAACTATAAATACACATGGACCCCAACAATTAAAGGTACGCATTCATTAATCTCTTAATCACAAGATTTGACTTTTTGAGAACCTTTTGACTGACTTAATCGTCGGAGTCCTCTCCGCAGGTAACCCTTAATGGTTCCAAACCGTGATACCAAGCAGATGACATACGCGAGCGGAGGAGAAGCCAACGAGAGAGATTGCGGATTGAGGTAAGGTGATATTTGTATCTGACTTCTCTTATTTGTTCTCCGCAGGAATAAATATAATTCTTCTAACTCAATTGTGTGAAATTTTTTTTGATGTGTTAAATGATATATTTTAGGTTAACATTTGAGTTGTTAACATCATTTGGCACGTTCCACCTCAAATTACAGTCTGAAATACCATTTAATACATAAAAGAAAACAATGTACAATAGATATTTCTTAAATACCCCTATTTATTTTAGTGAGAATTGTCTATTTCTTTGGTTTTCTGTCATTTCATATTTTTTCTTTTCCTTAAATACCCTTATCATCATTTATTAACATATGTCAAAATAACAGGCACCGTTGATAGACTGGGTTCGAACCTCACTACTGCTAATTTGATTTTATCTTTTTATTCATGATTTCAATTATATCAACTATAATTAATATTATTATTTGTGATTTATTATATGTATTATTATTTGTAATATTATTATTATTATTTATGGATTATGATTTAATTATATCAATTATAATTAATATTATTAATAATATAATTATAAATATTTTAATTCTGTATTATTATTATTATAAGTAATGTAATTATTATTAATGTTATTATAAAAATTATTATTATTATATTTATGATATTATTATAATTATCATTAATATTATATTATTTTTATGTTATTTGTCATATTAACTTTTTTATTACTAATATTATCATGATGAATATTATTGTATTTATTATAATAATTATAAATATTCTTTTATTTATTATAATAATTTTTATTGTGAGTTATATTATTATGAATATTATTATATTAATTATTGTTATATAATTATTGTGAGAACCCTTTTATTTTTTTCCCCCTTTTCTAATAACATTCTCTGCCAACACACAAAGACACTACACTCCACTCACCTACACCCCTCTACTGCACAATCCTCCTTCTTCTCTCTAACCATCAAGGAAGTCCAGATTTCCAAATTCAGTTCTTAAACCTTGTTTTCATTCTTTCAGCAACAGCAATATCACCTGAGATCACCACAGAACCTCCTCCCCAAGCTGTTCGATCCATCCTTACGCGTAAGTTGAATTTCAATTTCCTCAGTTCACCTTTCTTCCTTCTGATTTTAGGGTCTTTAAGTGGTTGGGTCGAATTTTGAGAATAAATTCATGACTAGAATTCCCTTTCAGCTCATTAGGTGTTGAAGTGGTACCATTCCTCTGTTGAGAGCTAATTTTGCTTGGGCTTTGTTGTGGGAAGGTAAGGGAAGCTAACCCTCTCTTTAAGGTTTCTAGAAAATCCGTGAAAAAGCTTGAATTGTATGTTTGATTTATGGAATTGGTGTTTGGAATTGTATGAATTGATGAGTATTTGTTGGATGCTAAAGGGAAACTGGATTGCTGCATGATGAACAGGTTCGTAACCTGATATTTTCGCCTAGGCGAGCACCGCTCGCCTGAGCGAAAATACCAGGAAAACGCACCTCTGTTCCTATGCGAAGCCTCGCCTAGGCGAGCTGGACTCGCCTGAGCGAGATCACGATCTCGCCTGAGCGAACCAGCCTAGCCTGAGCGAGGGTTCGCCCAGTTTTCTATTTTTGCCACTGTTGGTGTCTCGCCTAGGCGAGACTGACTCGCCTGAGCGAGATAACCTCTCGCCTAGGCTAGACTTTCTAGCTTGAGCGAGAGGCACTGCAGTAGTAATGTTTCTAAGTCTGT
>Ga0209389_1002865_pt1 | contig 13506 bp, 8 predicted proteins | sample CowpearedBW_FD_187526 | JGI IMG/M metagenome (GOLD analysis project Ga0209389, IMG submission 187526) | Root nodule microbial communities of legume samples collected from California, USA - Cow pea red BW (SPAdes) (version 2) | ecosystem: Host-associated > Plants > Roots > Nodule | place: USA... | reverse complement strand
ATATTTTGAATATAAATTTATTAATCTATATATTCATAATTTTAAAATAAAATTTAAATAAAGTTTAATGTAAAATATAAATTTAAATAAATTAAATATTGTTAAAAATATGTAATAGAAATATCACTTGTAATAAAAGTATCATCATTACATTTATACAAAAATTAAATTTGTTCTAAATTTGTAGCACATGAAATTAAAATTTTTTTAAAAAAATTGGGACTGAAATCAAATCAAATTAACAAAAATGAAGACCAAATTGAGATTCATACAATAATTTGACATGTGTCACCATATTAGATTGACACGTGGCACTCTACAAACCTGAAACGTGGCATAAATATTTAAAAAAAATTAAATTTTTTTTAAAAAAAATTAGAAAATTAAAAAAAAATTAAAAAAAAATTAAAAATTCAAAAAAACGAGGAGCTGACACGTGACACCTACTTAACAGTGTTAGTTCTCTACTAACGGAAAGGACCTAATTGATACTAATTTACAAAAATGAGGATCTAATTGAGACTAATAAAAATACAAGGACCAAATTGAGATTTTGCGACAAAAACGAGGACCAACGGAGTATTTTAACCTTGAAAAAATAATGAGTATAAAGTTTCTAAAAACTTTTGATTGTGTTATTTCGCTAATATATTGCTTATATGTTGGATGACTAGCGATGCTTCCTTAAGTGTCAAAACTATTTTGAGTGAAGGAGAGACAAAACTAATTGTGTTCTTTGAAGTTATATCATTTATGCAGTGTGTGATTGCTCAAGCAACACATAGTTGATGGTGGTGATGTTGTTCATGAGTTATATGTGATGTTAATTATATTCAATAAGCAGGATTTATATATGAAATGTTATTGGATAATTATGACAAAGATATACACTAGTATAATATATCGTATGATACATATACGTGTGTGAGCATACTTGGAATGATGTCGTGACCATGAGAATTATAGTATTAAGCGGAAAACTTGTTAAGAGACATTTTATATTTAGTGATGATATGATTATATATTTTGGGACATTAAGTAGTGAGAAGTTGAAAAATATTTGTGCATTAGGTTGTATTACAAAGTGGATGCATGAACTTCGGTAACATAGACAATTGATAATGCATTTTCAATATATGCATATGAAGAATATGAAGAGTTAGATCTTAACTTTTAATAGGACATTCTTAATATCATAATTTTTAAAAAGCGTAAAACATAAAATTATATTGTTTCAATTGACGATTGCTATAAAAAGTGAGTCAATTATAATGTGTTTGTATGTCTAATATCTTGAAAGTATAATGTGATTTATTAACACATACAGCTACATATAAATTCATATTATATATATATATATATATATATATATATATATATATATATATATGTGTGTGTGTGTTTTTGTGTGAATTGTTATAATTGTATTTAGTACTAAAAATAATATTACAAGTAGTGAAGTTAGTTATATGTTTTATTTTCATAGACAGGATATTTATATTACTTTTGTATAATATATATACTATATACAAGTATAACAGTATTCATATGTGTCCTTTCAGATGGAAAAGATTTCCAATAAACCGAGGTATTCAATAGACCAAGGAATCAAGCGACAATTCAAGTTAGAAAACATGTCTCCACAAATTCAAGGTCTTGGCAAGAATCTAGGGGAAGGTTCAACCATAGAAGGATGTCTCCACAGAACCGAGGTCATTGCAAGAATCCAAAAGATGTTTCCACATAGTCGAGGTTATTGCAAGAATCAAGAAGGATGTCTCAACAGAGTCGAGGTCATTGTAAGAATCTAGAGGGATGTCTCCATAAAGTCGAAGTCATTACAAGAATCCAGAAAGATGTCTACACAAAGTCGAGGTCATTGCAAGAATGCAGAAGGATGTCTCCATAGAGTCGAGGTCATTGCAAGAATCCAGAAGGATGTCTCGCTAGGACCGAGATTATTACAAGAATCCAAAAGGATGTCTCCCTAGGACCGACGCCACTGAAGGTAGTTGGTTGATGGTTTTTGTGATGATATCACCCTAGGACCGACCTCCCTGTAGGAAGTTAAGATTGAAAGGAGAATATTCGAGAATATAAAGGAGAATCTTGAAGAAAATTCTTATCTCCATTTGATGAATATAAACCAGATTAGGAGATATTATTGTTGTTATTTATTAGTTATCTTTTGATTAAGTTATTTGAGAATATTTGATTATGTATATCTATAAAAATTGTACCCGACTTACTCATAAATAAGAGTGTTACTCCCACGGTCAAGAGACAGAAGAATTTTGACCTAAGTGAGTCATTAGATAAAGTTAAAATACTTCTTTCTTTTCATCTTTAGTCTAAGGTTATTTTACACATTTTTTGGACTGTAACAATATGTTATATTATTGTATCTACCGGCTAATATGTTAGATTAAATTTGTTGTTACAAACAGGGTAACGGATAAGCATAATTGATGTGTTAAAAATAATCTTTCAAACCACTCACATTGTTTAGAAGAACAAGTTAGCATTTAGAAATTGGGTAACAATTTCACTTTCACTGTAGAGTTCACAGCTATACGTACGTAATGAACCCAAATTCAATTTGTTTTCAACATAAAGGTGACATTTCATGCAGAACACTGCGCATATATAAGAGGTTGTTTACTGATAGAAATTTTTTATAATTTTAATAATAAATTGTTAATTCGTTTTTACTCTATATATTTTCAACGAGAAATTATAAGAAATAATGTAAACAACATGAAACAAAGCATAAGCAAATGAAGTTTTCATTGTTGAAAAGTGAAAAAACAAACACTTCTAAACCAAATGAATCCTAACAATTTCAACTTCTTATTATATACTTCACCAATGGAAGAATAGCTTTTTTTTTTTCAGAAAGGGACAGATTATATAACCGTTGACTCTTGTATGTCAACCTTGGGCTTTCTTTAGAAGATAAAAGGCTAAAGGGTGTACCTTACCAATGTGCTTGGTTTATTACAATATTTTCAACTTTGAAAAAAATATAAGATAGTTTTCTTTCTCCACTAGAATTGATAATACTATGCTATAGCATCACTCCATAAACTTCAAGTATTTTTTAGTAAATTTAGTATATCAAATTTGTTTGTAATTTTGTACAACTCTTACAACTTAAAATGATTCCATGATTTTATGTCACATACTATGAAACTAAATTTTTTAGATTTTACAAAATTAACTTGTAAAATGAAGTTTCCATTTATTTATACACTAAAACTTTTTACCTTACATCCCATTGATTTGAGATTTTCAACACAACATTTGAAAATAGACAAGAGAAACAATAAAAGCAGTGATTTCCTACTCCATTTAAAAACCAAAGGCTATCTTGGTAACATTCTCTTAAATTATGGCAAAATTCTGTACAGAACTCTCACACCTTTAGAACACAATTTGTATGTCAGACAGTAGAAACATCAGTACTTTGAAAATCCATTTTGTTTCTGAAAACCAAACATCCATGATGAGTGCAGCTTCAGTGATACCTAGTAGAATAGATTCTGCTCTTTAATCTAATTTAGTGGCTTGGAAATATTCCGCCAGCTCCACAACCTCCATTTTCTCATCTCCAATCAAATGCTTTTCTTTGACAACTGCAGTGCCATGATCAGAATTGCGACGATGCAGATTTGTTTTGCCTCTTGTACGAGCCCTGCGGCAAGGGCTGAAAGCATCTATATGTGGCAGGATATCTTTCCTTTTTTGCTTCCTTTGCACCTGTAAGAATTCATTTTCTAGAGACTCCAATGCTTTAACTGTCAATGGTCGATTTCTTCTGCTCTGTCTCCTAGGATTTGTATCTGACTGCTGCTCCACAGAACCAACATCATGAGAAGTTCTTTCTGGCTTCTCAACAACCCCCTGAGCATCACTTGACAAATATGGATCATTTGCCTTTAGGCACTGCCTGTGTCCACTGTCTTTGGAATTCAATGGAACCTGGGGTGTGTTCAAGGTGGCCAGCATCTGTGATTCACATTTCTCAACTTTAACACAAGAACTGCTCCTGTGTTGACACTTTTCATTCAGAATGGTTTCCTCATTATTCACTTCCACACTTCCACCAGCTGGAGAAGCAACTGAACTTCCATTCTGCTGAAGACTAACTGAATCACGAAGATTTTGGTTGGGATCTAGAAAGCTTGATGACTGAGAGAATGCCAAATTTTCAGATTCCAAACCTCCTGAGGAATTTTCAATGGCGCGGCTGGTCTCTGCCTTAACACAAGCTGTCAATCTCCTCCTTTTAATGGGAAGAACTGTTTGGTTACAATGATCTGCTCTTGCCCTCCGACTGAACTGATGTTTTACGGTTCTCTTTAGTTGATTATCATTAGACACACGGATCTTCTGATTTTTCTGCCTTTCCACCATCTTGTTTGCATTATTATCTGGTTTATCATTTGCTTCTTTTTTACTGGTACCATGATTCTCAGATATGCCTTTTCGGCTATTAGTATTACTAATATTCTTTTTGTCACTAGAAGAGCTATCCTTTCTTTCTCTTGAGAGAACAGTCCTCTTAGATGCACACCCTAATTCAACTGGAAGACATCTCAGTTCTCTCACTCTCAATAATTTTCCTACATTAAGCATACTGGTATCAATAACTGTGAACTTTGTCAACTTTTTATTAACTTTTTCAGACAGATCCTTGCTATGGTTTACTTTCCTCATTTGTTTGGCCCCTTTAGTCGTAATACCAGCAGCATTTGCCTCAATTTTACCAGCTAACTTAACAGGTGCAGATTTATATTCCATTATATCAGAAAACTTCCCTTTGTGCATCAAACTAGTATCAATAACCATGAATTTTATATGATCAGTGGTAGAAGCTCGGGGCTTGAGGTAACATTGACGACGATAATTACATTGATCATCCTTATTCAATCCCTTTTCTTGCTCTTCATTGCCGCTACCAACTCTAGTTTCATCTTCAAGCTCGAGAAGACCAGGTTCAGCAACTACTTTGTTCAAGACATCACTGACAGAATCAAAGTAATCATCACCTTTTACAAGTTTTCTCCTTGAAAATTTCTTAACACCAGGGATTAGAAAAACTAGATAATCTTTGGGGCAGACATAACTGTGATGTTGTGGTTGCTCAGAGTGCCAACCTCTCGCCAGTAACCGAGGCCAAACAGCTTCCCAGAAGAGATCATTACTTTTGGCTTTGCTCAGTCGCAATCCTCCTGTCAAATATTTGATTATATCACTGGGTCCAAGAGAAGACCAAGCTTTACTAGTTGGTGCTGAAAAAACCCAATTGTTGTTCTTCCCAAGTTCCACATCAAGGCTTGTAAGGTCTTCCCTCTCCTTTCCAATACCAACTGCCTCCACGAGAACACCAAGTCCAACAGTAGACTTCATAGATAAAATGTATTCTTCAAGAGAAACTCTTCCTTCAACATATGACTGAGAAACCTGATTGTATACACCAAACCAACGAGAATGTGAAGCACATAAATGATATAACTGTAGTGATAAAAAATAATTACCTTTGACCATACGTTCAAATCATCATAGGTACAACACATGATCACAATAGCATAATATTAATAATATTCACGAAGATACTTTGTCAATAGTACAGCTTTTTACTTTCCAACATCAAATGGAATAGAAGAAACAATCAAAAGTATCATTTGAAGCTCTTAAGCAGAATAAATTAACAACTTCCAAAAGATATTGAAACCTGTGATGCTAATAGTTTCAATACCCTATATGATAAAAATAACCATAAAAAAGGTCAGAAATCATTAAATATACAGCACACCACAAAAATCAAATCATTATTGCCTTCCTGAAAATCATGCCAATTTTAAAAGTAATTTAAAGGATAAATATAGAATTGACTCATGAAAATAGAGAAACTTTAAAATCCGAGAATGCAGAGATACAAGTTAAGACAACCATTAGGCATTTGAAATATACTTCTTGCATTAACAACAAAGTATTGAGATGAGATAGTTGATACCTGCAGCAAACTATCTTGAGATTCTTTTGATACATGAGGAATCAATCGAGATAATAGTTCCTGTTGCCTCTGCCCAGAAAAGAGTTTCTGTCCCATAATGCATTTTCTTCCTTTAGTCTTCCTGCAGTCTGACCATCTACGATATTCATCAGACTTATAAAACTTTCCATAGTAATATGACAGCATTTCCCCCATCCCTTTGTTTTCTAATAATCTTTTTATCTTGATAAAATTCTTCCCAAAAATAAACAAACCAAGGAGAAAACTTTTTGCATCAGCTTCACTCCAGGAGTTGCTCAATGTGCCAGGGGCCAATACATAATTTTTATTTTTAGCCAGTTGATCAGAATTTTTGTCTCCTGTCATCACAAATCAAAATGAAATCAGTTTCGACTCTTCCTCATTGCCTGAAATGCTGTTCTTTTCTAAATTAATCTCTTTTGTTAGTTCAATAACATTGACTGTACCATCAATATCTGCAAGATAACCTTCATTGTGCATCCATGTAACTGAGAGGGGCAAACCAATTGCAAAGGAAAGTGAACTATCACCCATAATTTCTGGATCAGCAGGATTTACAAGAAGTCGAAGCCATTCTGCTTCTTCTATCATAGAGGGGATCTCCACCTGGTATTCTTCACCAACTCTTGCGTCACTTATATGAGGTGAACCTGGAGGAATATTAGATTCATGCTCCACAGAATCATCATAATAGTTTTGCTGAATTGACTCCATCTGCCAAAAAAAAAACTGGACAATAAACCTAATAACTATAAACTCAAATCAAAACCTTAAGAAGAATCATTTATAAAGGAAATGTAGCTCAGGTAACATAATCAATGAGCGTACTTCAAACTTTGAACAAGGGTTATAAGATGCAACTATGCATTAAAGTAATGTACAGAGTGCCTCACCAGGCACTCAAAAGTACCAGCGCCAGTCACACTCATCAAATTCTTGGTTTCAAAAGAAGAAAAACAAAAATATTATGCATGAACTCAAGATTAGAGTACAAGCAACAGGACAACTTTTGGAATTTACCAGTTTTTCCAAAAGCATTCTAATAACTGAAGCAATTTCTTTTCTCTACCTAAGAAAAACAGAACACGGCTGAACCTAAAACCACAACAATTGGCAGTACAACAAAAACATCAAAATCCCCAACACTGATACCTACCTAGTCAGAAAAGAAAAATTTGTCAACTTCTGAAAACCAGCATTCTTCAGTGGCCAACACAGATTCAAAAATAAAAACAATTACGCCACACAAACGACCAATATGTATATACGTATGCTATTGGAGTAAAAAAAAAGTAAGAGAAAAACCCTTCGAAGAAAACAAAATATAACCAAGCAAGAAGAAGAAAATCAACCGAACCAGATCCACCTGTATGCAAGTTCATATCATAAACAAAGCGCTGATAGATTAACACAGCATAAGGAAGCACCAACCGAGACGTGCAACCGAGGAAGAAAGAAAACAAGTGCAACAGTGCATTCACATACACCAAGATAGATTAAACCCACATCATGCTAACAATTAATCGAAACATTAAGAACCCAAAAGAAGAAAAAGAAAAGAATATTTGGAAGTATCTTCCTTCAAATCCTGTATATGTTATCTTACACACATTGAAGAAGATAATGATGAAAACAATAATAATAAGAAAGAAAGATGAATATTTGTTGAGCTTGGTGTGAATGAAATGCTAAGGGTTGAAAGCGTAAGAAGAAAAAACAAAGAGAAAGAAAAGGGTATGAATATCCGATATCTATGCATAATATATATACAAGTATAAATACATTTGTTGTGAAAGTTGAGAAAGTGTTGCAAAGGTTAACGTGGAAGGAGAAGAAGGAGGAGAAAGAGAGAGAACCTGAAGAGAAGAAGGAAAGTGAAATGGCATGAACAATAACGAAGGGAAATGACACTACTGATGTGACTCGGCCGAGCCGAGTCGAGTTGAATCGGGTTGAATGGAAGAGTTAGTGTTGTTGACGACGTGGTTTAAAAGCAATTTCTACATCCAAAATTGAGAAACTGGGACCAGGGTTTACTACACAACAATTCTCTCAAATTTATGTTCATATTTAAAAGGATATTAAATATATAATCAAATAGCAAAAAGTTATTATCCCATAATTAGATAATAAATTTATGTTGTCTTCTTTCTTAGTGAATTTTAAGATTAATCCATTTTAAAATTTTGGATTAATTTAATCTTTTATTTTTTAAAATACCTAAATTTAATTAGTTAGATTTATTTGATGTCTCGTATATATTTTATGATTGTATTTGAGTTGTTTATACTCTTAGACACATTTTTTTCATGTTAAGTCAAATACTATTATGAAACGCGATTAAAATGTTAAATAAACTTAACAAAATTTGATTAAAAAAACTAAATTCACGTATTTCAAAGAATAGATAATTAAATTAGTCCAAAGTTTTCAAATAGACTAATTTTAAAATTCATTGAAAGTTAAAATAAAAAAAAACACATTTAACTAAACTTTAAAATATTTCATTTTTATGTTGTTCAATTATTTTATTTAATATAATCAAATAATATTTTTTAAATATCAATATTTTCGTATAAGGATTGTGCTCCTGAAAAATAAATATAAAAAATAATAATCAAGTTCAAAAAAATAATTTAAATCAGAACTCATCCGAAATTGATGCTTCACATGTTTAGATTGATCGATATTTGAATATCGGATTGTTCTCAGGACAACCAGACAGTATAATCAATTATTTATAACTAACTAAAATAATTTTAATTAAAAACTATCATTTTTCAATAAATATATATGTTATAAATATAGCTGATTAAGGGACAAATTGAGAAGAAAAGTTAATATTGTATACAAACTGAGTATTAGTATATTTGATTTTTCTTTTTCATTGACCATTTGTTTGGATAAGTTTTTCTTCAAATAATCCTGTAATAGAAAAAAAAGAAAAAAATAACTTTGGCATAAACTAAAAATAGGTTATAAATAAATTAATATGCAGAAGCTTTTAAATTTAATTTCTCTTGTTTATATCTAAGTTAATTTTAGCTGGTTACGAAAATTAATTTATCTATTTTAGAAGCGTTTAAAAAAATGTTTGCTCAAATATATTTTAATGCTAAATTTAAAATTATTTAAAAATGTAGAGAATATTTATTAAGAAAGTTAGTTAGCAGCATTAATTTATCTATAGTTATAATACTTTCTTCCAAAATTATGCTAAAATACATGATGCAGAAGGTGGGAGCATAATAATATTGAAGTTTTATTATTAAATGTTGAATTTAGTGACCTTATTTTATTCATTGGAAAAGAACTTAAGGAGTGAATAACATGACACGTTTACACATGAAGTGGCTACATTCAAACAGCAATTTTAAAACTAACTACTTTTTATCTTTATTTTTTAATATAACAGTTTAATGAGTAGTTCAGTTTTAACCATAAGATTAAAATTTGAAGCGTGTTTTTTATGTGATCTAAATTTGTCAATGTTGGTAATAAAATATATTTTTAAACAATTATAATAATTTAGTTTTATTAATTAATTTTAAATTCCTAAATTTCTCTTACAACTCAAATATTTAATTATAGACTGGAACAAATAGTGTGAAAAAAAAATTACAATAAAAATAAATAATGTAATTTTAAAAAATGGAAAAAATAGTATTCAAATTTAAATAAACATTAAAAAAATTTAAATTATATTTTATCATGATGTTCTCAAAGAGATGTCATAATAATATGTAATCTATAATAAAATGAAATAGAACAAAGTTTCGTTAAAATATTAAAGATAAAAGTAATAATATATATATATATATATATATAAATTAATTCTTAATATAAGCTATAACTTATAAGTTATACTATATGAATATAATTAATATTTAAAATAATGTTCAACAAAATATTAAGTATTAGTGAGCTAAAGATATTAACTAAATAAACCATTTTTGGAATAAACTTTAAAAGAAAATTAGTATTATCTATATACTATCATATAAAGAGAGATATTGTACAGTTTTGTTGTTTTCCATTTTTACCTTGTAAATAACTGTCTTTTTAACTTAAAATAATTATTTATAATAAAATTGTAAAACTCATTTATAATTATAATAATAATAATAATTTTATTACTTTTTATGGACACGCATCAATCTCAAGAATTTAAAATACAATTACATAATATAAGAAATAGCTTAATTTAAAAAATAAAAATTATTCATGTTGAATATTATTAATAGAACACGATATCTGGACATCCCAATTTTCTTTTATACGCACCTAATAATCTTTAATATTGTTATTTTAATAATTTTATATCATTTAATTATAAATCTACCCTTTATTATATATTATTTTATTAAAACAATCACATCAATAATTGTATACAACTATTGGATTGTCAAGATATATTTTCTCATTATTATTTTATATGTCTGTACGATGTTAGTGTGTATGGACAAATATCGAAAATGAAGAGGAGAAATTGAGAAAAGAATGATCAATTTATTTTGAAAACATATATTTTAGTTTATTTACTTTTTCTTACTACATAAATAAGACTTATTTAAATTTTCGTATCAATTAGTAAACAACAATAAAAAGTGGTTTAACAACTTATGCCCATAGAAAATGAGGATAATGGTAATATTGCACCATCAATTTCTATAATTGTGTCACTTCTAGACCAATTAAATTAGCTCAAAAATTAATGTATGATCGTTAAATTTTTAAAATATAATTATATATTGTAATACAATCAAAATGTTGAAAAATGACATGTTGATGTTGAATTGAGCATAAGTTTAATTGAGTTTAATATAAATGACATATAAAGTATGGCTTAATAGTATATAATTAATTTTTCTTTTAGAATATTGTAGTTGTGAGTAAAAAACAATTATGGAAAGAAACAATGTACTTCCATTAAGACGAAAAACAAAACTATACGAAAAAGAACATGTTCGCTAGAGATATTTTTTTTCTGATTATTTGTTGGTTAGTTTAGTTGTTTTTACTGATTTTGTTTGTAAGCAATTTGGTTGAATCCTTATGTATTCAAGCACACATAAACTTATGTACTGAGAAATTTTCTTTCAAGTATTTTCTCAAACACTTACATGGCATCAGTTTAAAGTCTTCTACATTGTGTCCTCTTTGTCTTTTTCTCATTTTTTTCGCATTTCCCATGGTAAATCTTAGGTTTCTATTTGATCACATCATGAATCTTGTGAGTACTCTTTTCCTTCATCTAGGAGAAAATCATGCTTTTATTCTAGTGTCTTCTTTGCTTGCTGATAATAATTACCAGTAATAGAAACACAATGTTTCTTTCTCTCAAAACCAAGAATAAAGCAAGATTTGTTCTTGGCACTCCTCCTTGCCCGCCTTTCCATAATTCTCTGCACAAAGCTTGGAAACAATGTAATAAGATCATCATATACCGGCTTACAAGATTAATGATCTTCTTCAACGGTTCTCTCATACTGATAAGTTTTGTATTTTTTATATGTAAGAAGAACTTCAAAACTATACATAAGGTGATTCCAAAATTTCTCAATGCTAAATCATCGCCAAAGGAAAGAGCTTTCATTATATTGGATAATTGATTGTGGTTTGTAATTGCACTTCTCCTTACAATTGTAGTTTAATCTTGAAGATTCAAAATGAATGATGATTGTGTTATAAAATTTCTTCATGGCTTTAGTGATGGTTTTTTTGAAGTTCATTCTCAAGTTATGCTTATGGAACCCATGCCAAATCTGGATAAAACATTTTTCTTGGTTCTTCAACAAGAACGAGAATTAAATTGTTCTTTCTCCCATTTTTTCTCAATAATATATTGCTAATCTTAATTTTTAAGACAGTTCAAACAAGAGTTCTTTCACTAATTATGGAGGTTCCTCAAATTTTCGTAGAAGATGTTGTTTTAATAAATCTGCTAAATGCAACAAATATTGTGATCACTGTCAAACGACCAATCATACATATGAAAATTGTTGGATCAAACATGGCCTTCCTCAAGGCTATAAGACATCAATTTGGTTTCTTTAAAGATCAATACGAAGTCATACTTTCTTTGTTACAATAGTTTCAAAATGCTTCTTTTCTTGAAGTCATCATGCATCAATGTATTGTCAAATTTATAGATTATATTTTCCCCTCTTCTCCTTAGATATTGTGCTGCTAACCATATTTGTCCCTTCAAATATTCCTTTCAAATTTTTAAACTTTTTCCTCCTATTCCTTTGTGTTTACCTAATCAAAATTATGTCACTACTAATTTTTCAAATATTATAATCTTGAACAATCTTATTTTTCATGACAATCTTTTCGATCCTAAATTTTATGTCCAATTCATTTTTATTCCTAAAGTGCTCAATTAAAAAAAAAAGAAAAAAGGACAGAACAATATGAAATATTGTCTAATAGCTACAACGTTGACAAAAAGACCTTTTTAAGAAAGAATTTTCAGAATTTATATCATTCATCAAAGTCGTATCTTAATACGATAATATGATGAGATGCAAATTTTACTTTTGTAATTTTTTATCTGATCTTTTTACATATATTTATAGGTTAAAATATTGTTTTGGTCCTAATTTTCGTCAAGTTTTATCAAATAAATCCTAATTTTAGTTTTGTGTTCAAATAGATTCTAATTTTCGTCAATTTTGTTCAATTGGATCCTTTTTTGCTAACACCGTTTAAATCATTAACGACCATGAACAATGACTGTCATGTGTCACTTCGTGGTTTTTATGTTTTTTTTTAAATGTCCATATGTCATGTGTGTCACGTGTCAAAGTTAATGTTTTATATTCAATTTGATCCCTATAATTGTTATTTTTGTTCAATTTAGTCCCAATTTTGTTTAAAATTGACTAATTTTGTCCCTTTCTAAATTGAAACAAAATTTAATTTTTATAACAAAGTTATAGTGATGTGAATTTTAATATATTATATAAAAATATTTAATAAAAAATGTGAATTTTAATATAAAAATTAAATTTGGTTTCAATTTGGAGAGGAACCAAATTGGTTTATGTTAACAAAAATTGGGACTAAATTGAACAAAAATAGCTAATATAAGGACCAAATTGAATATAGAAACCTTGACTTTGACACATTGCACGTTGTTGGGTTGACACGTGAACATTTAAAAAAAATCAAAAAAATATCACGAAGTGACACGTGGCAGTCATTGTTCATGACCGTTAATGATTTAAATGATGTTAGGAAAAAAGACCTAATTAAACAAAATTGACAAAAATTGAGATTTATTTGAACACAAAACCAAAATTAAAACTTATTTAATAAAACTTGATCAAAAAGATATTTTAACCATATTTATACGATAAACGGTATTATTGTTTATCTCTTAGAATATTTAAAAATAATATATATATATATATATATATATATATATATATATATATATATATATATATATATTTTAAATT
>Ga0209389_1002863_pt1 | contig 13512 bp, 7 predicted proteins | sample CowpearedBW_FD_187526 | JGI IMG/M metagenome (GOLD analysis project Ga0209389, IMG submission 187526) | Root nodule microbial communities of legume samples collected from California, USA - Cow pea red BW (SPAdes) (version 2) | ecosystem: Host-associated > Plants > Roots > Nodule | place: USA... | reverse complement strand
ATTCTATACTAGTTGCAAATTATAGGCTGGTGCTAGTAACTTGGTTTATTGAAGCTGGTCTCCCTGGTTGCAATATTCTTTTACCATTAATCATTCCTACTGGTCCATTGTCTTTAGCCGCAGCCATACACGAACCTAAAGCTCATCAGAGTAGCTACTAGATTCCAGATATTTAAGCAAATTGTGTTTCGCACGTAAATTTCCGCTTTCCCTAATTCAGTGTCTGAATTTCAAACACAAAAATGTAGTCTAAGCCACTATAATCATCTAATCATGAATACATCTATCGTTCTTCCCTTTCCAGTCTAGGTTTTCCCAACTTTCTCTTACCTCATCGTCTCTCCTAAAAACCAGTCACCTAAACTCATTTTCTCATCCCAAACCTTAGTTAAGTCAAGAAATTCACTCAATGCATTCATATTATCATGGAACATCAAAGAAATATAAAATGAGATCATCAGAATGAGATACCTTGAATATAGAAATATGACTTTCAAGTTCCTTGCATCTTCTTCTCTCTCTTTGATAATTAGCCCTTAGTTCTTCTAATCCAATCATATCTTCCATTCTTCCTAAAGTTTCAGCTTCTTTGTACTGTTTCCTATGGGAGTACCCATTAGATGTTGGATATCCAATTTTAACCTTGGTTTGTACATCATCACGCACATGAACTGTTGACTTGTCCTCAACATTAGTGCCAGACTTTCTCATCTTTGACACCATTCTCTGCATACTAGTAAGCTCATATTCTAAATCTTGTTTTTGGTGTTTTATTTCATCAAGTGTCCTTCTTAGGTCAGCTTCTACTTCGACTTTCACAGACAGAGCTGCTTCTAGTGCAGCTTCTCTTTGGAGTCTAGCACTAAGGTCCTTCTGCAACTCCTCAATAAGAAATTCATTCCCACGCTTTTTTGATTTCCCGTCTAGTTGAAAACTATTCTTAATATTTTGCTTGCTTTCATAAGATGTTGGAGACAAGTTTGACTTGCCAGGTGTCTCTTTTGCAGCAGCCAGATCACCACTCAGCTCTGCATTTTCATATGTAAGTTTAGTCACTTGTTCAGCCAAGTTTCGGAGTTCAACTGCTGCAGCTGCTGCCAACTCTTTTGCATATGAAGCTTCCTCTGCAAGTTTCTGACTTTGAATTTCAAGCCCGTCGTTCTCTTCCGCCAATCTCACATTCTCTTGCCTTAAATTCTCTATTTCAACTGCCTGCACAATTTATAGTAAAAATTGTCACTCCAACTGAAACACAAACAAGCAAAAACGTGTAGGAATCAGTTCCAAATTTATTCATTTAAGTTTCCTTCAGCAGAAGGTGCCAGAAAAAGAGAGAGAGAGAGAGAGAGAACCTGCATAAGAATTTCGGAATTTATAATTGAATCGTTACTTTCTTCCTGCACTTGAGAAACTATTACATTCAAGTTTTTGACTGATTGTGGTTCATCAGACTTTCCCAATACGTCTCTAGAACAGTCAGTCTCATTATCAACAGCATGACGATAATTAGTTGAGGTTTTATCCAAGAAATTTATCTGTTTCTTTAGTGAAATAATTGTCTCTTGCATCTCAACATTCTCTGAATTCTGTAGAATTTAAGCAAATGTCAGGAATTGCAACAAGTCGCCTTAAAAGGTCATACAATTGTGTGATATACCTTCAACTGCAATTGCTCTTGAAGTATCCTGTTATCTGCAGACTTTATCTGAATGCCCAATTAACATTAGAACGCCTCACTATATTACTGAGATTTGTGCTACTTAAATGCAATGAATCCATTCTGAAACTATCTAGAGGACAAGACAACCTACCTCAAGTTCAAATATTTTTTCATTGAGCTCAGTGGTAAGCTTGGATAGAGCCTACATTATAAAGTAATGTGTTAGTTGATGTTTACCGATAAAATATACCCCAATTTTTATTTTAGAAAAATAAATAAATAAATAAATAAAGGAAGGTCTTGAATACGTAGAAAATTTGCAAACTAAGCTTTCACTAAGAAGAACCATTCGAAAACGAAGTATCATTCATTACAAGCTACTGAAATCGCAACTAAGACTTTGGGCATGATAGGTTTTATTCTTTAACCAAAAGAAAAAGTGGGGAAGTATATTCAGACAAGGCAAGAAAAGAGAATTAAATTTGAAGTTCTCATTTGTTGACCATAGGGCCCTGTAGATGCAAACCAAACCCAACTACAGAAATTTCTATCAAAAGTAGTCCAGTAACACCCTCACTGTTATCTCCAGGGATCCTCACGACTGAAACAAACAACTTAGTCAAAGTTTGGTTTTCTTGAAGAAATAGTTTATGACACCTCCTAGAGTTGAAGTGGGGGACAAATTTGTTGTTTGTAAATTGAATAAGGCATTCGATGGGTTAAAACAATCACCACAACAATGGTTTTCTAAGCAGTAAATGTCACTCTCTGCTTTTTATCTACAGAAATCAATGCAAGGTTGTGTACTTTTGGTATATGTTGATGATTAGAGCCAAACTTCATGTAATGCTGCCTGGTTGTCACATACACAATGAGAGGAAGTGTTATAAATAGCAGACTATTAGAAAAAAAATATTCTCAATATCTACATAGTAATTAGGAAAAAATATCTTTAGAATTGTTGTATTCATTTCGGTGTATATTTATTTCCTTATTTTAAAGAATTTTATTATTATGAAAATGCCATTGGTGTAATTGTTATCGATAAAATAAATCTTTATTTTCCTGACATAGTAAAGTCAAGGTCATTTCTCAAGAATATTTTAATTTAGTTACCTGTGACATTTCGCTATTACTTGGTGCATGTCCTAAGGATCCAATCATCCGTTGCTCCAGAATACGGATCTGATTCTTCTTTTGGCTAATTTCACCCTTCAACTTATGCATGTCCTCCTGTCAGAGCCCAAAATAACCAACACAGTTTTACTCTGAAATATTAAAATTGTTGTTTATTTGTCAATCTCAAGTAGAAACCTCACTTGTAATTGGATATCTTCAGGCTTGTTAGCAGCTTGCTCTGACAGTCTTCTCAGAGAACTAATGCAGAAGGCCACCTCTCCAGCCAACATTTTCACTTGTTCCCGCAGAAGATCCATTTGATCTGTAACAGTAGTCCCAGTCTGCAAGGAAGTCATTCAGCACAATTTTGGTTCACATCCACAAATTCGTGGATTTTAATATCCACGTATCATGTTTATCTTTCCAAAAACATTGATCACTAGTATTTGAGATCTTACCGGAGGAAGTTCACGGCCTCCAACAGTTAAACTGAATAATTCACCTGCTTGAGTTCTTCCTGGAAAAGAATTAATAGCTGGGGCATTATCCTTTCTGCTGACTGAATTCCTGCGTGAATCTTTCATGTCATAAAGCATAACTCTAGTTGGAGTTAATTTTGAGCCAGATGCAGGTGATCCATTTGCACCCTCACTATCAATATTTGGCGATAATCCATCAACATTATCAGGTTTCTGCATGGTGGTAAATATTATTAGTCGGATAACAACAACTGTAATGTACTAAGTTCATGTAAAATTTAGATCAAGCAAATACCAATCATCAAATCCAAATCCACACTAGGCGAAAAGTCCCCAATCTTTAGTAACCTATTATTTATGAATTAGGATTTTTTTTATTTATTTATAGATTCATATTAACTTCTAAATTCATCAATCAGCTAGCCAATTATTTCAACATAGTAAATAATATATTTCAAATAAAAAAGGAAAATAACTTACTCGTAGCTTCAACCACCCAAGCATTCCCCGCCTTTTGCTTCTTTTGTAATCCTTTCCCATTTCATCTAAATTGGTAACATCATCCTTTTCTTCTGGTGAAGGAACTGAAGCATGGCTCCCTGCATCATCATTTATCCAGGACTCACGTTTTCTATCTGGTAAATATGCTAGCTGCATTCAAAGAAGATGAACATCTGTCATTATCATAAATAGTGTTTACAATTTTACTCTAAAACACAGGAAATGTGTATGTAAAAACAACACATCCATTGAAAGTCTATACATTAAAGGATTAAATTACAAAGCATATAATTGACTGCTGCACTAACTGAAGTACCCTTGTAAGAAAATACCTCATCTTCCCCAAAAGAATGCCTCCGTCTATGGCTGGGCCTTTCTGGAATGCTTGATGACATCGCATTTTTTGTAGAAACTAAGATTAATTTGGTTAGACGTTGAATTCTTCCCATCAATGCTGCTTTAGCTTGTTCCTCCTCTTCCAATCTCGACTTCAATTTGGATTGGCCAGCTTCGAGCTATTACATAATCAAGTAATGCTTAATGTGGGGGAATGAAAGAACACCATACCGAATAAAGATATCACTAGGTTAAGACTCAAGACACATAAGTCTCCCACCAAGTACAGTGGCATTTTTTAGATGATCCAAGATACATGTCTCAGCACAAACCTGAAGCTTCAAATTAACCAGATCTTCTTGTGAAGATGTGGCCATATTGGGATTCTCAACCATGCCACGCTTTAAATGTTGCAGCTCCTGCTTTAACTCAGAAATTTCCCTCTGATATTTCTTGATCAGAGACTTCTCATCCAAAATCTAGCACAGGAAATCAGCTAAAAGTTAAATAGTATGAAACTAATGTGTCAAGAGGTTATCACAATATCAGCTTTTTTCACATTAACTGACCTTATTTTGAGAAGCTTTAATTTCAACATGCTTACTCCTGTGAGCAAATTTTAATGTGTTATGTGTCTCTTCACTACTGCTAGATGCGGGAGTAACTGTGCAAATGAGCTTCAACAACCAAACCATATTCATTTTCAAACATTAGTTGGTGATGAAAATGTTTACAAATTACAACTGCCAGAAAATTTAAAGAGAAATTGCACTTACAGAAATCCTTCCATGGCCACTAAGGGACGATTGTAACAATCGAGTGAGCTTTGAATCTCGATAAGGAATATGAGTTGCCTTTCCATCTGTTAGTTTAGCAATCACCTGCAATGCAGAAACAAGATAGAGATAATTACTTCACTTAACCAAATTTGATATTGGGAATGTGTCACACCATAAGAATGTAAAACATCAGTACATCCATTGATATTCTTTACATGTAGAGCATACTACAAGCTGGCACCATAGCATAATACTAGCAATGCAACCAAAACATGTTCCTTATAGCCTTATAACATAGACTTACTGCGGACTCAGAGATGTACTCCAAACAATTGTTAAGAGACAAAGGGACTCGTTAGATCATTCACTGCACATATGGGATATATAAGGACTTGTAAATGCGAAGAAAGGATTGATGAAGAAAGTGAAGCATAAAACTCAAGAAGAAATTACCAAAGCTAGTACTGAAGAGGAAAATGTTAGTGTACACAGTTAATAGTTGATATTTATCTAATAGTTAAGGGTTAACTATACTATGGTCAATGGTCAACTATAGTCAACAGTTGACCATAATATACAGCTGTACTCTACATCTTGTAGTATAAATATACACATGTTCAGAATTTTGTAAGTCCAGTTTCAATAAAATCAGTTTTGTTAAACATGTCTCTTCTCTTTCTCTCTCATTGTTATTAACATGGTATCAGGGTCATGGGTTAAAAGCCTATCCTAGCAAATTGATATTTGTTGGACATATCATTCTACCCGCTACCAGACCACCCATTAATTTCCAATCTCATTTCGACTAGAGATAAGGCCATTTTAGAGTATATATGTGATGTAAACCTCACCTTAATGTTATATTTAGTACACTTGAAAAAAATTCTACTGACTAAGAAGATTTTATTGAAATGGACCTTTGAAACAATTCATCAACCTCTATATATAAAGAAATCTAACCCTAAAGTAATATTTACAAAGGGATCTTAGAATCTTTTAAGAGCTTCTAATAGCACACTTGTAACTAATTACAAAATCCTATTTTACTTATCAACTATTTTTCATCTTGAATCAATATACTCCCCCTCAAGTTGTTGAATGAATATCTATCATTCACCCCTTGCATGTGACATCAGTATGAACCTCCATTTTAAATTTTTCATTTCTCTTGAACAATAATATCCTTCAAATATTGAGGGATTTAGTTCACAACATGTAAATGTCTCTCCTTTGGGTAATGGATATATTGACTTACAACATAAGTTATGTCAAATATGGAGCAAGCTATGTAACTCAACTTCCCCATAAGTTTGATAATGGTCCTTATTCATAGTAGAACCTTCATCATACCAAATTCTATGGTTTTGTTTCACAAGATCTCCAATGGTCTTGCAATCAATCTTAGTGATTTCTTTGAGAAGATCAAGAACATATATACTTTGGGAGATAAAAAAATACCTTTCTTTAAGTACACTACTTCTATCACAATGAAGTATTTTAATTTTTCTCGATTCTTCTTCTGAAACTAAGAAACAAGTTTTCTTTCAAGATAAGTTTTTCATGTTTAACATCTCTTGCAACAATCATGTCATCAACATAGACCAAGAGTACGGAATGCTTGATGACTAAAGTATAGTCAGGTTGATTCTATTGATAACCCATGGAGATCATAACCTGAGTGAGTATAGCAAACCAAGAACAGAGCTACTGCTTGAGTACAGGGCTTTCTTTAACCTGCACACTTTATTCCAATCTTCAATAAACTTAAAACTTTGAGGAATCTGCATGTAGACTTCTTCTATAGATGTTCATGCAAGAAAACATTTTCAAATCAAATTGTTGAAATTCCAAACCAAAATAAGTTGCCAATGAGAGAATTATTCTAACACTATTCATCTTTCTCGGCAGAACAAAAGTTTCCCCATAATCAACACTATAAGTCTTAGTATGCCCTTTAGCAACTAACATTGCCTTGTAATGATCTAATGTGCCATTAGAGTTATACTTTACATTATAAACCCACCTACATCCTACTATCTTCCTATCATGCGGTTGTCAACAATCTTCCGTGTGTAGTTATTTTCTAAGGAACTCATCTCTTCATGTATGGCTTGAATCCAATTCTAATCCTTCAATGCTTCTTGAACTAATGTGGGAACTCTAGTTGCACCATTGATAGAATGGAAACTATGATGCTGCAGAGAAAGGTGTTTATAAACACAAAATAATAAATAGGATACTTGGTACAAGCCTGAGTTCCTTTTCTCAAAGTAATGGGTAGGTCATCAAGCTCAGGTTTACAATTATTATTCATGGGATTTTAAAAAGGATCAAGAGTATATAGCTTAGACTATTGGAATTGTTCTTGGATTAAGTTAGGTTGTTTTTGTCTCTTTTGTTATTGTATACAGTTATTGTATACAGAAGAAATTCTCTGCTGGATGACAAATTTTTTGGAGGTAACTTGGGAACAAAGTTGCCTTTGTTAGGAATAACTTTAGATACATCCATACAAGATGTGTTAGGAGAACTATAAGGAGTACTAAGAATAGTATTAGTATGACACAATCCTTGTATGAAAGGGGCAAAGATGATTCAAGAGATTCGTAAGACTCAACTTCTATAGAACTCTCTCCTTGAAGTTGAGGACACATAAAAGCATTCGATTTGGCATAGGAGTCCCATTGGCAAAAAAATGTGGTTATAGAAACATAAACATATGATGATAAAAGCGGTGAAGGAGGGGTTACATGGTCTATCACACAAGAGTCTTTACATAAAGTTTCAAAAACATTAAAAGAGGAATTGGAGTACTAAGCAGTCCTGATTAGAAAGAAAATACTAGAAAATGATTGATTGATAGAGTCCATGGAGATTTTTGACGTTCAATTTCAGTATATAGTGCAGACATTCGTTCTTCAATTGAAAAGGATGAAGAAGTCCTGGCAGAATTTTCAAAATCTGAAAAGGCTTGATAAACCTTTCTCGAGAGTTGACCTTTTAGTTCTACTAGACAAATGAGAGCTTTCTCCTTTCCATGTAGCTTGAAGCAATCTCCTTAACGTGGCTAAATTTCTTAAAATGAGAGCACCACAATCCTCCTTGCCTTTTCAGCTGAGTTTCATGTTCCCAAGATTTGAAGTTCTAGGTTTGGAAACCTTTCCGTAAAGCATGGCAATTCTTTCAATGGAACACTCATTCATCATGACCATGCAACGAGTCTCCTCACCTCGAACTATGCAAAATACTTCAAAAAGAAAAGGAAGTCTTTCCTTCCCAAGAATTTGTTCCCTAACAAGGTCGTATTCAGGATTCAATCCTGATAAGAACTTCAATATCCTGAATTGTTCAATAAACAGAGCAAGAGTTACAATATTCCCATTATTTTCAAGCTTCAGTTTTGATATTGGTCCTACTCAACCCATAACCCTTCAACATTCCATAATATTTTGCCATAGAGAGGGCACCCAACTTTGCACCAAAGATCTTACTTTCTACCTTAAGATGTAGATATGTCTAGTCACATGGAATAAGTATTGGCAAGGTCTTCCCAAATTTCACAAGTACCATAGTAGAACACATAATTTTTTAATGATTCATGTAGTCATGGATCAACATAGCCATGTAATTATTTGAGTCATCATTGTCCCCGATTAGGAAATTAGGGCTATCTTTAGATATGACCTCTCCTTCAGTATGGTTGAAACTACCTCCAGCCTTTAACGTGGGCCTAATAAATTGAGCCCATTGAAGATAACTTCAACCATTCAAATCAAGCAAATGTGGAAGAACATTCCATAGTGGAGTTGTCATGCCAACAAAATCAGCTCCCTTGTTTAATACAATAAAAAGATCAAAGACCAATAAATATAATAATGTCCCCATGATCAGTGCTCCTCCAAGGAAACACATGCAACCTGAGGCAAAAGGGAAAAACAATGGCAAATTTGGAACCACCACCTCAAGGTGACTTCGGCAAAGCAAGCTGCGGTGGGAATTGTAGCCAGATGCACCAGAAATGAGTGGTGCATAAAACCCACTCTAAAGAAAGATGTTGTGCATGCAAGCAAACGGCCATAAAGATATGGCGGAGTGACGGCAACAGTGGTGGTAGAGACAATGGTCGTGAAACACAAGTTGGGCGCACTTTAGGCAACCCACAGCTAAGACAACAATGAAGAAATGTGAAAGAAATGCGGAAGGAGAGCTCCCAAGATCAAGAGATTTGATACCAAATTGAAAAGGATTAAACTAAATGAGAGAATTTTATTGAATTGATACACTAGTCTCTATACATAGAGAATTCTAACCCTAAAGTAATCATTACAAAAAGATCTATAAAATCATCCAACAGCTTCTAACAACACACTTGTAATTAATTACAGTTGATAAATAAAAGAGACTATATTCGAGAGACCTTAATCACTCCTCTCATATGTTCTCATATTTATATTGATAGAATTCTGATACAAAGAGTACTGAGAAGAGCAAAGATCAAACTAGAGACCAAGGTACAAAGACAGGTACAGTTCATATAGCAGTTTTCCAATACAACTAGTTTCTACCTACATTTAATACCTATTCTAATAATTACTATGTCCTATAGTAACTGATCACCTATAGTTTCTCCTAAATCAACAAATACACAACAAACCTCAAAAGCAAACACAATAAATATGTCCAGTACCTGTCCTTTGAAATAACTACAGTGTCATGCATAAAACAGGGCAAGAGGAAAACTAAGTTCTAAAACATTACTATAGTATTACCGTTCCAAGAGTAAGCAAGCTTTTATTTATATAAGAACCTTCTTTTCTCCGCAAACCAGTTGTTTCAGTTTTAGAACTTTCTGAACCTGCAAGATCAATTAAGTGCTGGAAAAGGAGTTGGGGGTAGGGGGGTGGGGAAGGAGCTCTTAGAAATAAACAAAACGATGGAGGTATTTACTGGAACAATATAGTAATCATAATCCTGGTCTTGTGAGTGTTACCAGGTGGGACAATGTCACATCCTCTTCTCCTATATTTTCCCCTCGCGAACTGCTTTCAATAGTCTAATAGAAACAATGTAATCAATAAAACAGCATAAGCCACATTAAAAAGTAGAAACAATGATAGAGTACAATCCCAATTATGATTGATGAAAAACAGATTCATAATGAATTGTGTTATATAGCTAGCTACATACAAAATTAACCAATTCATGAAATAATAGAGATCTGCAACCACAAAAATTAGTTTAAAACTTAGAAGAATGCAAATAAGGAAGTGAAAGAAAAAAGGCTATATCATAATATTTACTTAGATCTTTTAATTGACAGGTAATGTAACTAGTGCACACCAATAATATGAGCTTTTTTGAGTCAGGAACATCTGATACATGCCAAAACTTAATTTTCTTAATGTATTGTCAATTTGGCTGGTTACTTACCATCATCTTCTAAGAAAAAAATTGGTTCTTTCGTTGAAAGTTGGGCTATGGAAAGATTGTATACATGGGCCGTCAAAGTGCAAACCAAATAGGTATAAGTGAAGTCTTCTAAAGACGAAAAGGACTATCACCAAGTCAATGTTGATAAAGTGAAGCTATTGTGGATGTCTGTCCATAAAAAAGGGATGACAATGTTACGAGTCTCACATAAAGTACTTGAACCTTAACGCTCTCCCACCTAACAAACTAATCTTTTGGGTTATAGACTCTCCTCTTTTGATCAAGTCCTAACAAGGTGTTTCCAAAGGTTAAAAAGAAGAATGTTCAATGCAATCATTTAATAAAAACTATATTCCTCTTATGATTATAGCATCTTACATCTGTCAGGAATTCTTTGTTTTGTGTGGCATCTGAACAACCAAAAGCTTAAAGCAACATTAACTAGATGGGACTCTAACAATGCTAATTTAGATTGTTATTTATTACGACTCTGGTTAATAGCTTCTGTACTCAATCACTAATAGTATTGATAAGAAGGATTGTGTTAAGAATTAAGAAGCAATTTCTCAAGCAACCTCTGTTCTAAGGATCAGAATCCTCCATAATCTTTTGACATGTCTGTTATATTCCAGAAGAAGTGAGATGCAAAGTGGTTGCTCAATAGGGAGAATTCTATATATTTATTAATAGCACCAGAGAGAGTTACAGAAGTTCATACATTATATCAGAGGAAACAAGACAGAGGGAGGAATTTTCAAGAATACACACCGCACCCTATACGGTTACAAATTATTATATATATGAAATCCATATTGCAGTTACTAACACTTAATTGTTTCTCTCCTTTTGGATCAATAACTTCCAAGTTTTGCGTCTCTCACACTTACTACGCCTTGGTTCAATTCTGTTATGTTTATCTCCACTTGCAGCTGCCCCATAATCCATATCAATGTCCCAAAATATGAAACTTCTGAGACAAAGTACATTTTCTCTTCTCGTTTTTAATCTTCTTTCTTGTCACAGATGTATTCTCTAAGATTCAGAACTTCAGTTCTTTTACTCCATAAGCACGGGCACCTCAAAATAGTCACCATGTCAGTGTCAAATACTTTTGACACTAAAAATATTCATGACTGCATTCCAGTACTTGTACATTTAATAATATATTACCTATGGAAATACACTAATAAGTTGACTATATAACATTGAGTCCAGAGGCTGCAAAATATTCAAGAGGTAGAAGATTATAACAAATGCAAACACATTCACCTATGTTCAGCTGCTGCTGCCAGACTACTACAATACTAATGCATCTAGACAGGTAATTTACATAAGACTTTTGGTAACATAGAAAATTATATTAGTAAACATAAAAATGTTTAACAGATTCTAAATCTAAGCCCACTAGAAAAATTTTTGGAGTTTTAAATGACAAAGAAGCATGCATTTAAATCTTAAGCATATGGAGATTGTCTTGACATACCAAGGTGAAAATAGTGTGGCTTCGACTGCTAACAAGATTGAAATTGTTTGAACCCACGTGTCTATGCTCTGCGTTGTTTCAGAAACAAGACATTAAAATGCATGAATTAGAATAAACAAGAATCTAACAATACATGAACAAAGGAAATATTTCAACCATAAATAACTCCAAGGAGATCATAAAATTGCAGGAGGCAGAAAAATTTAAGAGCAAAGGACGGTCATGTTTCAGTGGAGCAGAACGTAAGGCTATTGTAAGGGAAAAACTAAGAAGTGCATGCTACCAATGATTTAAAATGATAAGAAAAACGCTAAAAAGTTTATCATACCTTCCCCAGTAGCAATTAAAGAAAGGGCATGAGCAGGAGATAGCACAACTTCCTCTTTGATTCCTTCAACGTAAGTACCCTGTCACCATTACATATACCTGTAGTCTCATTATAAGATTCAATTAAAAGGCATATCATGCCTTCTATATTTGATGTCTACGACAAGAAAAATAACATTAGATAGGGTTCGGCCGAAGCCCATATACAAAATATATCTAACAGATATGAAATTGGATTCGGATCTCTTATGGCAGAATTAGGATTGTTTTACATGTGTCCATACAAGAATTAGAAGTGAATGGACCTTACAACTACTAGAATTAAGAATCATATTAGAATACACCATATTGATCTGATATATTATTATTCAAAGTCTCAAATCTCTCTTTCCGCCATTTTTAAACCTTATAATTTCAACAATCAAAGATCAGACATACGGAAAGTTGAAGGTAAACTGGCCAAGTAAAATTCACCAAAGTAAAACTTTTAACAGTGAGAGCACAAAGCTAACAACATAGTGAGCTCCAAAAACAAGAAACTCAAAAGACTTTTGGATAAGCTATTTGTGAGATGAAAAAACGAAAATAAATAATGACGACCTCTTGAGACCAATATTAATTAATAAATATAAATACCTGAGCATCCTCTCGTATTCTTAGATTCTGCCCAATTGGATCCAGCAAGTCATTAATGACCTACAACAAGAGCAGATAAAATTGAAGAATAGGGATGCTCATTTAAGATATTTAAGACATATATACATACATATAACTACACACACACACACACACACATATATATATATGACCAACGATAGATGATAAATTCATGCCTGTAGAACTTGAATACAGAGAAATTTGAGGCAAGGGAAGCCAAAAATAAAATAAATAGCTCCATAATCAGGCTTGGAGTTGATAGTCAAATTGGAGATAACTTGAGTGAGAAGATATTTGCAATAATTTTTTTTTCAAAGCACAACTTTGTATGCTTATATTCCCTAACAACTGATCCAACCAAGATAAAGTTTTAAGCCAAAATTAATATTTTAAGTCTACTGCAAGAAGTCAATGACCATATCACTAAGCATATTTTGCAACATGGAATGCTAAACCTCTTTCCATTTTCATCTGCAACAGACTTTGTGTAAAACATTTAATTTTCCTTTGGGAAAACTGGGTTCCAACAGGGTGGTAGAAAACATGTAGCTTCCATTTTCTGTTGAACAAACACTAAAGAACTATTCATACTGTTTTCAAACTTCATTTCAACCTATGTCATTGTTGAGATGTAATATTTTATTTATCATGTATGGGATCCTTTCTTTAGGGTTAGGGTTAGGACTGGGCCTTGACTCTTTGTATTCTGCTTACTATCTTCTTATATAAACAGTAGTAAAA
>Ga0209389_1002861_pt1 | contig 13513 bp, 10 predicted proteins | sample CowpearedBW_FD_187526 | JGI IMG/M metagenome (GOLD analysis project Ga0209389, IMG submission 187526) | Root nodule microbial communities of legume samples collected from California, USA - Cow pea red BW (SPAdes) (version 2) | ecosystem: Host-associated > Plants > Roots > Nodule | place: USA... | reverse complement strand
AACACCTTTTAAAAGTCACATAATTGATGTTTTGTAATTCGTTAAGAAGTTCTAGACTGAAAATTGAACTCATATTCAATGGAATCAAATTGCTCATCCAAATGAATTTTTGATAATTTTCCAATTATTTAAGGAATATAATAGCTACTTAAGTCTCCTTTAAACTGTTCATATAATTCATAAAGCGTGAAAAACAAGGCTTGAGATTCTGGAAGATGTATTTCCTCTGTCGAATTAATTCTTCCGTAATTAAATTATGGTTATAGATTATATTATGCGCGCGCCACTGTAAGTGAAAGAACTCAACCTTTTTTAATGTGACCAAAATAAATAAAATAAATAACTGAACTAAAAAGAAATAACTAAACCTAGTTTTAAGTACGTACTTATAGCCCACTGCAGCATGCCGTCGAGTGAGGAAAACCCGCCGTCGGAGTCGTAGTCATCAGCCGCCGGGCGAAGATCGGACTCCTCTGTGGCAGGGGACCATAACAGCCCGCCTGAAGTGAGGTTGTGTTCAGCGCCGCCACTCGCTGCCGCTAACGCTGCGGTGAAGAGGAAGAGAAGAGAGAGGCAGAATGTTCGTTCCATTTAGAAAACGCTTGGTCAAGACAAACAGCGCCTTTACTTCACGTCCCTCCTGCTTTCTGCTGAGTATTTGTATGATTATTTTCTTGCAGACACGTCATTTAGACGAATAACCGCCGTTGAGTTAAGATCCAACGGTTTCAAAGCTTTATGGATGCGTCTAGAAGGAAAATTCATAGGAAAAAGGAAATACGGGTTCAGTTACTAAACCCACCTCTGTAAATTAATTATGTGTAGGCTTAACTCTCCAATTTTTTCTTGTATGTATATGTTAAATTTGGTTCTATTTTTTGATTTACATTTTTATTTTCGTCAAATTTAGTAATTTGGATCATATATATATATATTATAAATAATTAAATGTTTTAGCACTGTTATATTTTATAGTTAATTTATTAAAGTGATCTGTTAATTATATATATAGTTAATATCATGAAAATATTGAAAATATTAACTGTATAGATATATCTGATATTCTAATGTAATGAAAGAGACAAATTAGGAATATTACATTTTGTACCCGTCTAGAAACAACGCATTGATATATTATCGATGATAGGATGATGATCAACAAAGAACAGAGATGTAGAAGAATAGCATCGTCATAAGGTCAACATGGTGATGAAGAAATGTAGACATGGTGATGGAGAGATGTAGAAGAGTAGCATCGTCATAAAGTTGGCGTGGTGATGGAGAGATGTAGAAGAGTAGCATCGTCATAAAGCCGACGTGGTGATAAAGAGATGTAGTAGGGTAGCATCGTCATAAAGTCGGCCGGATCAGAACTAATAAGATTGTAAAGATGAGGCTCGTGATTGTTATAGATATTTTAGTTGTTATTTGGTTAGTTGTTATTTGGGCGGTTGATGTAATATTTTGGTTGAGATTTAGAAAGATATTGGTGATTATCTTTAAGGTTATTATTATGTATATCTACGATATTTGTAACTGATTACCTATTATAATAAGAATTTACTCCTATGGTCAAGGGACAGATTGTTTTTGACCTAAGCACATCTCAAGCTAAGGTTGAAAATATTTCCTTCTTTTTTGTTTTTGGTTAAGAATTATCCGGCACTTTTCTTGACCAGAACATTGGCGCCCACCGTGGGGTCCAGTATAACTCGATCCCAACTCCACAAAATTTCAATAGAAAAAAACAACTTCAACCACCAAGAAGAGAATGAGGACGACAACACTCTCATCAATGCAGCAGATTACGCCTTTGCAATACTCACAAGAAACTTTTGACATATACAAATCATGAGAAGATGGTGGATCTATGCTCAGTCTCCACTTACATATCAACAACTAATCATTGTGATCGAAACTTACGCTCTTTCTCGATACAAGTAGAAAAAAAAACAAAGTTCCATGTATGTTGCTATTTTTTGACATAAAAAAATTGGGCAAAAATTACAAACAGAAAATCTAAACAATTTCCTGACCATGGTCATAAATCATTCTATCCTTCTTGTATTATGTAGGGTTCACAAGCATAAATTTAATAGTTTTACAAATTTGATTAAATGATTTCTTTAAGGCACTAAAAATAAAAAGCTAAAATGATTAATTTAAAGAAAATATTAATTTTTTTTAATTTATAAAATATATGTTGTTATGTTGTTTTAACTTAAATATATTGTCGGATAATATGATCTTAATTATGCATACATGGATAATAAATTGATTTGCTAAAATATAATAAAATATATTTATATAACATAATTATTATTATCGGTTGTTCCTTTTATTATTAACCATCTTATTATCAAAAGAGAAAAATAGTGAAATTAATGAATAATACAAGTTTTATGAATTAATTACCCGTCGTCCTTTTCAATGCACAAAGCTAATGTCTTTTACATTAAAGTTTGTCTTTGAAATATTAAATGAAATATGTGTTAGTGTTATTTATATTAAAATATATGTTTCTCATGAATATTTTGTTTAGTATTATTAAATAAATAATTTGCAGTGTGAAGTATTTTATATTTGGAGGATTTTTAAGTAAGATTCTTAATAGAATAATATAGAAAGAACTATTATGGCATAAAGTAGTTTCAAAATGTCAATATAATTATTTTATATGGTGTTGGAATCATAAAATAAGATTGTTTAAATGTATATACTAAGATTTTGATACATATGGTAAAATGTGAGTATTTTAGTAAATATTGCTAGTTGTTATCTTTAAAATAAATTTATTGTTACTAGATATAAATATTTTCTAGATATAAATATTTTCTGGTACTACTTTATTCTAATAATAAACATAATTATTTTATAATAGTATGTTATTTTAATCAGCTTAAAATTTTTGATGATATCTAATAATTCATTCTTTATTTGGTATTTTTTTACAAGTGAAAATTATTTAATTAAAATTAAGATATTTATAAAATGTTTTACATATAAATATTACAATTGTCATATATATGCATGTTATATTATGTGAATTACTAACGAGGATTTCGTAGATATATTAAAAGTTCATTCATCATGTTTAAATCAATTAAGACTGGCTTCAGCATGGAAAAAGTTCAGGAAAATAGTGGAATAATCAAAACCATCAATCCAGGCCACGATGCTCGATGTCGAGCCACGATGCTCGATGTCGGGCCACGATGCTTGATGATAATTAATTCTGGGCCCCGATGCTCGAAGGCAATTTCGATACATGACGCTCGATGATAATTAATTTCTGACCCCGATGCTCGAAGGCAATTCCGAGCCGTGACGCTCGATGATAATTAATTCCGGACCCCGATGCTCGAAGGCAATTCCGAGATGCAACGCTCAATGATAATTAATTTCGGGCCCCGGTGCCCGATTCGAAACATAATATTTGATGATTTATGTAGGTAAATGAGAAGATCAATTCTATACTAGAGAGTACACGACTAAGTGAGATGATTTATGCAGGTAAATGAGAAGATCAATTTTATACTGGAGAGTGTGCGACTAAGTGAGAATATGCGAAACTGAGAACTCAGAGTTTTTCTGAGGATGTGTTGATTTACAGGTGTTGAGAAATTATAGTTGATTGTACAACACTGAGAGCTCGGTTCATGACCGAGTGATTAATTACTTTGAAGTTTTATAATGTGTTTGCAGGATTGAGAGCTCGGTTCATGACCGAGTGATTAATTACTTTTGAGTTTTATAATGTGTTTGTAGGATTGAGAGCTCAGTTCATGACCAAGTGATTAATTACTTTGGAGTTTTATAATGTGTTTGTAGGATTGAGAGCTCGGTTCATGACCGAGTGATTAATTACTTTGGAGTTTTATAATGTGTTTGTAGAATTGAGAGCTCGGTTCATGACCGAGTGATTAATTAATTTGGAGTTTTATAATGTGTTTGCAGGATTGAGAACTCGATTCATGGACGAGTGATTAATTACTTTGGAGTTTTATAATGTGTTTGTAGGATTGAGAACTCAGTTCATGAACGAGATTGAGAGCTCGTTTCATGACTGAGTGAAGATAAATAATCAACCAGCAGCAATGAAGATAAATAATCAGCAAAATAATGGGGAGTGAAAACAAAGGATTATACAAATATAATGAAAAATACCTGTGAGAGTGAAATCATGCATAGGAAGAAGAAGGATGGTGACAAGCAAAGAGTTAGATCGTGAGAGAAATATGGGAAATGAAAAGAGTAACTAGGGTCAAAAAGAAGATGGAGAGAGTGGGAAGTTGAGAAGTTGGTCGAAGGTTTTTAAAAGAGCCGTTGGAAAGTGGTGAATGACGGTTGATTTGACAACTTTTGAGTTTCTCATTTCGAGAAGAGGAACTTCAAAAAGTTTGAGAGCTATGTACCCGTCCAGAAACAACACGTCGATATATTACCGATAATAGGGTGATGATCAACAAAGAACAAAGAGATGTAGAAGAGTAGCATCGTCATAAGGCCGACGTGTGATGAAGAAATGTAAACATGGTGATGGAGAGATGTGGAAGAGTAGCATCGTCATAAAGTCGACGTGGTGATGGAGAGATGTAGAAGAGTAGCATCGTCATAAAGCTGACATGGTGATGGAGAGATATAGAAGAGTAGCATCGTCATAAAGCCGACGTGGTGATGAAGAGATGTAGAAGGGTAGCATCGTCATAAAGTTGGCCATATCAGAACTGATAAGATTGTAAAGATGAGGCTCGTGATTGTTATAGATATGTTAGTTGTTATTTGGTTAGTTGTTATTTGGGCTGGTTGATGTAATATTTTGGTTGAGATTTAAAAAGATATTGGTGATTATCTTTAAGGTTATTATTATGTATATCTACGATATTTGTAACTGATTACCTATTACAAATAAGAATATTACTACTATGGTCAAGGAACAAATTGTTTTGTACCTAAGCACATAAGCTAAGGTTGAAAATATTTCCTTCTTTTTTATTTTTGTTAAGAATTATCCGGTCCTTTTCTTGACAAGAACACCTTTAAAAAATAGTAATAATTAAAGGTTACAAAAAGGAGTGATAATCTCCGTCTCATATCTACATTAATATTATTATGTTTTTCTCTCTTTCTCCTCATTAAAGAAAAAATCAAGAGAAAACTAAGATGCTCTATAGGTTGAAGACAAACCAAAGCTCATCTTCCCAAACCTATCCTTATTTCAAGCTACACTTCGCTTTTAATTGAAAAATGTATATTTATCTATATTTATCTATGGTTTCATTCTATGTACGCTTTCATAAACCAATAATTGATATCAGAGCAGTTTATAACTAAGGTTTTAAGAATCCTAAATAAGTGAAATTGAGCCGTAATTTAGATGATCCCCAAATCTGATTTTCCAGGGTTTTAAAGAACTCTAAATCCCCAATTATTTTATATCTCTCGTCTCTCGCGTGGGTTTCAAACCCTTCTTCTTCTTCATTGTGCAGGCCAATCACGAGGAAAAAGATTGAACCCCTTTCTTGAAGTTGCATTCTCGTCTGGGGCGCTTTTGCTGGGTTCTTCTCGCGTCTGGAACGACGACGCATCATGACGATTCATTGTGGCTTCCGTTTGCGTGTGTTTGGCAAATGTTTCCTCCGTTGTTTGTGGTGGTCTGTCTAGTCCTGTTTTTCTGCAAGTGGCTTCGTCTTCTTCCCAGGTGGCAAGTGTCGAACTCTGTCGTTGAAGTAAAGCTCGTGCAGTGATGGCGCGCTTCCTCCGAACGCGCAGCAGCGACCTGGTTTCGCGATGGTTGTTTTCGTTTTCGCAGCAGCGGCGACGGCTACGAATTATGGCAGTGCTTCACCGTGGAGCTCCGATCAGGTGTCACTGGTTCATGTTGGGGATGCGTTCGCAGTGGAGGCATTCTCGTCGCACGCAATAGTTGTGTCGTCGCACGCAATAGTTGTGGTTAGTGGTCACGATGATGGTTATAGATTTGGTTCCATGGTGGTTTCCTGTTCCCGCATCCAGGGCTCGCGATGGTAGTTTTGATTCACGATCATGGTGGCGCGATCTGGTGGTGCGTTGCTCTGACAATGGAGCTCTTGTTGCGTTGGCTCCGACAATCGGTTTACGTTCGCAGCGGAGGAGGTGTTCCGTGATAATGGTAGCTCACGGTGGAAATCATTGATGTCGCCTGGGGTTAGCTCATGCGCGTGAGAGAAGATGAAAACCCTAATAAGATTTTGTAATAAAATAAATAGTTATAAATATTTGGTTTTGGTATATAAATAAAATATTCAAATTTTTGGTAATTTAATACTTTTTTGTTAGCAAATTGAATCAAGAAGTCATCATAGTGATCTTTATTGAATAGATAGTTCGTATATATTTATGTGAGTATTAGTCGATCCAAAAGAAGATTAATATTTGACTGGATTACATACACATGTGATAATAAACATGTGATAATTATAAGCAGGGGCGGAACAAGGCTAGGAGTGAGGGAGCCACGACTCCCCCAACCATTTTTTCTCTCCTTTTTTCTATTTATTTAAAAATAATATTTATATATTATTATTTTATTATATTAATTGATTTTTATTTTATTTTTTATATATTTAAAAAAAATATATTTATATATTATTACTTTATTTATATCTCACTACTTTATTTATATATTATTTTCTTATTTATATTAATTTAGTTTGAATTATTTTTCTTAAATTTAAAAATCATATTTCTTTTTTTTATTATAATTTCTTATATTTTTTTTATTTAGTTTTTCTCTTCCGTGCTTCCATCTTTTTCTCTCATTTTATTTCCATCTCAATTTTCACCATCATTTTCTTATTATTTTCAAGATCAAATTACACTACGACAAAATTGAAGAGTTAATAAACATTTTAGATTGAACAATTTCTTCTTTTGAGTAAGTTCATTTTTCCCTTCTTTTTTTAAAAACAATTTGTTTTCCTCTTGTATGTGACTTTTCTATGCTCTAGGCATATCTCTATTTGTTAGAGATTATAAAATCATACTTTAATTGTTTATCAAACTCTTCTTTGTGTAGATAAAACTATTTTAGGCTTTGAAGTTGTGTAAGGGAAGAACAAGATTAGGAATCTACTATAAGGTAAGGGAAGCTAATCATTTAGAAGTTATTAGTTTTCTTAAAATATTGAGTCTTGCTTTTAAGATTTAATTTGGAGTATTCATAATTTTATTTTTTTGTAAAAGAATTGACAAATTTATATTAAAAAAATTATGATAAAGAGTAAAAGAACTGATTCTTTTTTCAAAGGAAGACTTGTGATGAAGATCAAAAAAATGCTTCTACGTCATCTAAAATTGAGAAACTTCATGATAATCCAAATATTGAAGAAAACAAAAAACAACTCTCTAAGGTTCCTAAAGTTACATATAATGAATTTGAAAATACTTTAGAACGTGATCCGAGGAAGCGTCTTCAAATATGGCAATACCCACCAAATCAAATTGATGAGGTACAAAGAGCTTATCTAAAATGGGGGTCCATATTAAATGCATATAGAAAATTATCCGTTGTCTGGTAATGATAATCGCCATTAAAAGATGCTACATATTGCTTACCGTGCTATCTTTTTAGTAAAAAACCAAGGGGAGGACTTGACTCAAATGTTTTCATTCTTACATGTAATTGAGTTTATTTTCATTGAATTTTAATTTGCAATAAGTTGATTGTCATTAACATGTTTTAACTTTTTGAATATTTTTTTATAGGTTTTAAAAGTTGGAGAACCATTTTGACTAAAAGTAACTTTTGTTTTTTTTATATATATTATTGTTGACGATAAACTTTATGTTACTCTTTCATGTATATTATTTTTATATTGTTTGTATTATATTGTCATGAGTGCTTATTTTAAATAAAAAATGATGTAAAAAATTAATTTTTTTAATTAAAAAATAATAATTTATATATAACAAATATAATTTGGTCCCCCTAAAATTGTTGGTCAAGTTTCGCCACTGATTATAAGGTTTTGATTTGTCGATGATAAATCAATTCAAAGATGGGTTTGTTGTTGGACACGCTTTATTATCAATGGTTGATCATTACAACAAGATACCCTTAGCAGTTAATATTATTGTCCAAAGACTTGATATTGATGGTATATTAGGTGTCTTGAGATAGGTTAAATTAGGGATGTCAACGGAACGGGTAGGGTACAGGTAGTAGATCCCTCATGACCTACCCACTAGATAAATATTTACCTCGTACCCGTACCCATATCCGTGCGGGTATCCACATATTTTTTAAATATTCACGGGTACCTGCGAGTATTTACAAAAAAGATAATTTTAATATTTAATAACATATTTTAACCATAAATTCAAATAAAAATACAATGGATAATATTTATAAATTTCTCAAACATAGTGAAAAGAAATGAAATCTTTTAAAATTAATTGATAAAAAGTAACCTATTCAAAATCAATGTGTTAATGTTTTAATCATTTTTTTAATTTAAATTAAAATATAGCGGGCACATGTATTTGCGAGTACGGATACTATGATACCCGTACTCGCCCTGTTAACATACAGGTATAAAAAATACTCGTACTCGTTACCTGCCGGTATTCATTTACAATATTCACTTCCTACTCGTTGTAGGTTTTATCCGCGGATATTTGTGAGTACGGATATTTTTGACATCCCTAAGTTAAACCATTATTTGAATATATTTATAATTATTTATTTGGGTTAAGTATGTTTTTAGTTCCCAAACTTTGACTCAAAATTGGAATTCGTCCCTGTCTGAAACTTCGATACATTTTGGCCCCTAAACTTTAGAAATGAATGAATATAATCTTTTTAACCCAATTATGTTAACTTTTTTTTTACGTGTCGAACGCTTTTCATATTAGTATTGGAGTTTTTTTACATTGTTTGACACATTCTTGGTTCAATAACTAATGAGAAATATGTTCGACACTTCAAAAAAAGTTAACGTAATTGAGTTAAAAGGACTATATTCATTCATTTTTAAAGTTTAGGGACCAAAATCTATTGAAGTTTCAGACAAGGACGAATTCCAATTTTAGATCAAAGTTCAAGGACTAAAAACATACTTAACCCATTTTTATGATGTGAGCTTAGTTATTTTATTTCTCTTGTTCTAAATACAGCAATCGCTTTTATATCTGCTTATCTGAATTCAGATTTCTCTTGTTCTCAATTACACGAGTCTAAAGAACGGTCTTGTTATGGTTTGCTCAAAGGTCAATTAAGCTTCAATACCTACAAACACGTGGTGGTTAGATTCCAGTGCAACTTCTAACATTAGTGTTTCAGTGAAGGGTTGCATAAGGTACCGAAAGCCAATTGATTCTGAAAGATAGATATATGTTGGAGATGGCATATGAAGCATTTGTGACTGCTCCCCTGTCTGCTAGGTGGACTTTTCAATTGTGGGCAGTTCCTCTTCAAGTGCGCTCCCCCATATTGGAAACATTTAAAATCTCCTGAGGTGGTAGGAAGACGGCTATATGGCTTCTTCATCTGTCTAGCCTCGGCGACATTCTTCTGATGTCTAATAACGGGACCCGGACCCTTCTCTAGATGCTCAGTACTCTTGGCCTGTTCCACCAAGACCGGAAATCTTCTCTCCTTCAAAGGTGTCACCACCTTCTTCAGTTCATGTTTGAGTCCTCACTCAAACTTTAGGCACCTCCAATCTTCTGTAATATCCTGTGAGTAGTACCTCGCCAGGTGCTCAAACTTGTTCACATACTCATGCACTGTCATATCTCCCTGTTGTAGTGCGAGGAACTCAGCTTCCCTGTCTTGTCCTGCCTGGTCGTGTTAGGAAAGTATTTCTCTAGGAACCAAGTCCTGAAGTTAGTCCAATCCACCTGTTCTTCTCGAGTCTGCATCTGTTGTTGCATTCCCACCCACCAATACTCAACATCATCATTCAGCAGCAGATCTTTTCACATTTGCAGAGCCATGCATCCGCTTCATCAGGAGAGGCTTTGCTAGTGAAGTCTGCTAGCTTGTGATGCAGAAAGTCCTCTACAAGTGGCACCCTGACTGGCGCAATTGCGGTTCTAGGCTGCGTTGCTACAGGCGGCTGCATCGCATCCACCATCCGATGAATGGCCTCCGCGATGTCATCAGCTCTGTTTCCATTCCTTCTCCTCCTGTTAGCAGCCATAGCCTAAATACGCCACATTCAACTGTTAAGAATCAATCACTTAGTTAAACAAAGCCACTCATATCTTTCCAATCATTCAACTCAATCATACAACAATCAAACGATAAGCTCACTCCCCAAAAGCCCCAAAATATTTAAAATATTTTCAAAACTTTTGCTCTGATACCAATTATAACATCCCAGTAGGATATTACTTAGAAATAAATAAAATAAACGAGACAGAAATAAATTCCTCATTTATTAGTAAACAATTTCCCTAAAATGCGAGAAATTTAAAACTTTAAACATCCATAATAAAATATTAAGAGTCAAAATATTCCAAAATCCACCTTTACAATTTAAAGATCCAAGAAAACAGTAAAATTCCATAATTCAAATTACATGAAAATTAAATAACAGGCTTTATAAAATTCTCATGCCACTGATTCCCACTCTCCGCCACTATGTAGATCCTGGCTCACCTGCAACATCATCTGCTCCCGTATAACAAGTTACCCGATCATCGCCACACACAAACAGATAGGGTGAGCTATGCACAAAGATATAAGTACATATGAAAAATAAACCCACCCAACATTTCATAATAATCCATCCATTTAGAATAAAAACTCCCTTTTTCCCCACTCATAACCATTATGAGTCCATGCATGCACTCTATATCTTGGGATTTCATGTGCTTCCACGACCCTCCTCGCTCGTGGTCCAACCTACGAGCCTATCTCGCTCGTAGTCCTACTTCACGGACTCTCTCGTCCGTCATTCGAACCCTTTGTTAGGACCCGGACACGCATACCCGCCTTTCCTACTATGAACTCCTTCGCTCATAGTATTCTCAAGTTGAGCATGAGACGAAATCCCTCGCTCATTCATCCCCACGAGAGTACCTCCGGTGAACTAAACCGTTCACGTTCCGCATGCGGTCTACCCATCACAATCTCCTTACTCGTGACTCAAGCCAAGCACATCCCAAAATCCTATGGACTAAGTCCTTCTAGCCCAAACATCACAAACACATTCATAAAATCATTTAACTTAGGAAATATAAATCAACCAACCCAAACAGTGCATGAAAAACATGAATCCTTCCTGTTCTCGCTTAAGCTAGGAGCCTTCGCCCAAGCGAGTGGACCAGTCTCGCTCAAGCCAGTCCTCTTCGCCTGAACGAGAGCGAAAAATGGCCTAACACGAGCCCTCGCTTAGGCGAGTCCTTTTCGCTTGAGTGAGACTCTCGTTCGCTTAAACCCAAAACTCCTCACCCGGACGAGAAGTCGCGCTTAACAAGCACAGGTCTCATCGCGACCTCGCTTAGGCGAGCCAATCTCGCCTGAGTGAGAGACAATGTCACTCAACCCTAACAGTGGTCGCCTGAGCGAAAAGCTCGGACCAAAACCATGATCAATACTTTGCAACTTTCGCTTAGGCGAGAGTAACCCGCTTGGGCGAAATTAGCAGAGTTTCGTCTCTGTTCACGCGTCCAAAACACCAAAACCAACATCAAAACGCATCTAAACCATACCAAGAATAAAAATAATGTCAAACAACACTCAAAACATGTTACATAACCATTTGAAGTATCAATCCTCGAGATTTAATCAGCAGTGCCCATTCAATTTCAAAACCATCCTCCTACTCATATAAAGTATAGAAGGCTTTGCACCCAACATCAAACCAACCACAATTTTCAATCATATCATACATACTACGAAATTCACGTCATGCAGAATTCATTTAAGAATAACAATGCTCCAAAATCATACACACATCAGTTAATTTATATGCGCAAAGGACAACTCGCTTAACTTGGAATCCTTGCACAAAGATTGTAGCCTTTGAGGGTTCTTCACCAATTTCCCAGTCAACCTAATTCTTTCTCTAAAGTCTTCTCCCAATAGCACTCAATTCTCTCCTTACACTCTCAGAATTCGTGCTCCTCTCAAAAGTCAATTAACAGTATTGCCAAAACCCTTCTTTTCCCCCAAAATGGCCTTTTACAGGTGTCTTAATTAGGGGTTTAAGGGCTAAAACGAAATTTACCTTTTTTTACCTACTTAATGGTCACTTAATTGCAGTTTTATACTATATTTCCAGCCCCTTGGTTGTTCCTTATTCTAGGTTTACCTTTGCCCTTTCACATTCACTCCAAGCTAAATTTAGCAAAAATAAAGTCTAGTTTATGTCCATCAAGTGAACCCATGACCATATCAATGCCAATTCATTTCACAACCACTCAACCAACTCATATTCAGTGATAATTATCAAAATACTATGATTATACTATCACTCATTAGGCACAAATATATCATCAAAATAATAATAAAACAAATAACACACAAATGACATACATAGGACTTGAACCCAAGTCCTCTAACACAAATAAAGTATTCTCAACCACTTGAGCTAGTACTTTTCCACGTCATACCAATTGTCGCAACCGAGATCGCGGCAGGACGGCGAGAATAATTTAAAAAGGTACAGAGGAGTCGCCACCATAATTTATTATGGAAAACTATAGAAAAACCTTAAAAGAATGGTCTTCGAAACCAAATTTTGAGTCGGGAGTCGGTTACGTGTGGGAAAGGTATTAGCACCCCACAACGCCGTCTTAAGACGGTTCCCTCTTTAATTAAGTGTGTAAAGTAGAATTTGATGCTTAAGATATTTGTTATTCCCCAAAAAATCAAACAAAAAAAACACATACAAAATATTAAAGATTAAAACAAAAATATTTTTTTACTTTTTAGGCCCGACAAGGATTGTACCTAGCTCCTACGTATTTCCATTTGGAAAATCAGGGATAACGTAGTTCTTTGTACAAATATTTGTTGTTTGATATTATTATTATTTTTTTAATTTTAGATTTTAATATATATATATATATATATATATATTATTAATATAATAAGAACCCGAGATTCTGCATGATAAAAGATTTAGTTACCAATCAAATCCGAGATTTGACATGATATTAAAAAGAATTTTATATTTTTATATTTATATTTTTTTATGGTTATTAATTTCTTTTTAAGAACAAAAAAAGCCTACGAAGAAATGTTTTGATTACCAAGCAAGTCCGACACTTGACATGGTATGCAATACTTATATCAAAAAAATAATATAATTTTTTTTATTTTTTTGTTTAGAGAGAATTAAAGCCTACAAAAGAAACCTTTTTATTTATCAAGATTAAAATAGAGGGAAAGAAATAATATAATTTTTTTATTTTTTATTTATTTTTGTTTAGAGAGAATTAAAGCCTACGAAAGAAACCTTTTTATTATCCAGATTAAAATAGAGGGAAAGAGAAAGGTTGAGCACATCAACGACAAACC
>Ga0209389_1002853_pt1 | contig 13522 bp, 12 predicted proteins | sample CowpearedBW_FD_187526 | JGI IMG/M metagenome (GOLD analysis project Ga0209389, IMG submission 187526) | Root nodule microbial communities of legume samples collected from California, USA - Cow pea red BW (SPAdes) (version 2) | ecosystem: Host-associated > Plants > Roots > Nodule | place: USA... | reverse complement strand
AATATTTATATATATATATATATATATATATATATATATATTATTAGTTTTGTTTTGTTTTTATTGTTATTTTTAATAAGTAAAAATTACATCATTATAAAATATATTTTTAATGTTTAAACTACATCATAATAAAATACAAAACATTAGTAAAAAATAGAATATTTTTTAAGTGTTTTATTTAAAATAAATAATACAGTTTATTAAAAATAGGGATGTTACAAAAAACATCGTAGATTAATGTTTTATTATTAATTAAATAATTTAATAAATATAATTAAGTATAAATTAATGACTAAAATATTGAGTTTAAATAAATGTAATTATAGTCAGCAATGTAGAAGAACGAGAATGCTATCTAACTGATCCAATGGAACATACAACTATATTTTCAATGTAGTCTAAAAGAAAAAAAATGTCTTATCGTCACAGTTGGAAGATTGAAAAATAAGTGCTGAAAAAGATATTGTTAGAAAACGTGCATCAAATTTTTAAAAGTGTATAAAAGAAAAAACAAACATATCTTCAGGAAACTAAACAAAATGCTAGTATAAAAACATAAGAGTAAGCATCTTCCTTCTATCTCATTCAATCTCAAGCAAATACATACTAATTTCATATAAATTTTGCAAATCTTGTACATTATTAGTGCTCATATTCAATCTCATTAATAATTTTGTTCTTGCTTTGAGCTTCTCAAGCATGAGCATGAGCCTAGCATCTCACCATCTTTTTTTGCAAACAATTGCACCAACACTAGTACAAAATGGGTCTTTAACGTCACCATTTTAACGTTAGCCCATAAATAGCCAACGTAAAAAAATGACCGGTGGCATTTTCATAAATAAAATGCCAAAAATGACGTTGACACCCCAGAACCCAACATCAATTGTCAAAATGACGTCGGCTCAAGAACCCCGACATTATTTGACGTCGGCCCTCTAGATCCCCGACATTAATTGACGTCTATGATGTCATCTTCGATGTTATTTGACGTTTGGTAAGTAGAACCCAAACATCAATTAACATCTGATAAGCTAAGCTTCGACTTCAAAATGCGTTTAACCTAACAACGTGAGACCCATTTCAATGCATTGTTCTTTCGCATTCCTATTCCCCACCACCACAGCGACGACGACAAACCTTGCACGATGAGTTTAGAATCGTTTAAACTCAAATGTTTCTTGATTTCTTGCTTCCCCACCACTATTCTTGCGTTTTGAATCAATTATTTTAAGGATTTTCATATTGGTTTAGCCTCCAACACTCCCTTTGTAGCAGCGACGACGAACCTTGCGAGCATCGTCGACGACGAGGAGAAACTAAGGTTAGTTGGGTTTTATTAAGCTCAAATGCATGGCTTGTGAACATTTTTGAATGAAAATTTTGCGATCTAAAGGCTCGTTTGAGGCGACGCAAGACATCTCCCGTGGGCACCTCTTCGGCGGTAGTGACGAGGTTTTCAAGCCACCTCCAACTTTGTTCAAAAAACTAAGACATTTGGATATAAGATTAACTTTTGGTTTCCATATACTTTGATTGCACACTTGTGTCTTGATTGTATTTCACAAAATTTTTAGCAATTTGAGGAACGTTTTTGGAAAAAAGTTTCTCATAGATTAATAAAATAATTAGTATCAAAATTTGTTTATGAAATTTTCTGAAAATTAGAACTGTTTTGGAAATTTTATTTTTCAGGTGTGGGAAAATTATAAATACAACAAATTTAAAAAAAAACAGCAATTTTTTACATCTGTCGTTGCATTGTCAAGTGTAAAAAGACATCAGATTGGGTAACAACCGACGTTAAAGGACGTCAGGGTTGCACTCCGACGTTAATTTTGATGTCACCCGATATGATGTTGGAGTTTGGGCAGATGTTAAAAGCCAAAAATAACAGACATCAAAAAACTTTTTTGTCTTAGTGCAAGCATTCCCTCTTTACCTAAACCAACATTGCCTCCTTTGCCTTCACTTCCAACACTCCCTCAGACCATACTTCCACCTTTGCTTGCAATCCCAACATTGCCAACCAACACTCTGCCTCCACTTCCCAACAACATTCCATTACTTCCACAGGCATATAACAAATTATACTATATATTTCCTTCAAGATCATCAATTACATTAAAAAAACCTTGTTCAATCTTTACAACATTTTAAGGGCAACCACTTTATGTCACACAACATTGAAGCCTATGAACATAAGAAACACAATATTAAACCTAGAAAAAAAATTGCCAAATAAGAAAACCTACCATTCTTTTAAACCCAAGCAAGATTGAGAATTAGTTTCCCATCATGCAGCCACTAGAAAGCAACATCAGAACCATCCAGTTGGAACTTCTTTGGAGATTCACTTGAGTAAACAAGGAATCTCCCACCACCCTTAACCTTATCACCCTTCTCAATATACTTCAATTGTTGAATTGTCCCTCCACTGTTGAACATGTTTGTGAGCCCAATGGGTGCAAATTTTATGTCGCTACTACCTAGCTTTTCAATTGGGACAAAGTTGTAAAGTTCAAAAGTGGAAGGTTGAATAAATCCCTCACAATTTTCCCATACATTGAGGCACTGTCATTGGTTCTGATATGATTGACATGGAGAAAATAAATCCCCATCAAAGACAACAATAAAAACAAGAAAATAAATCCCTATCAAAGACAACAATAAAAAGCATATCAATGATGATAATCCAATTAAATATGACATGTTCCAAAGTTCACACAATTAATGAGCAAGACTTACTTCATTCCAATTTAGAGTGACATGCTATCATGCAAATAGACAAAATTTTGAGGAATCTAGGGTAAAAACTGTTGGTATCGCACAGCGGAATGTTTAAGCGTGTGGACAAAAACCAAGAGGGGGTGAATTGGGTTCTTAATAAAAATTGTAATATTTTCCCTTTTAATATCAAAGATCAATTAAAATTCTTTCCTTTATTTTCTAATAAACACAATAAAATAAAGAGAGTAGAGAAGTGAAAATTGCACAAAGTATTTATACTGGTTCGGATCAAAAGACCCTACGTCCAGTTGTTAATCTTTCAAAAATGAGATTAACTAAATCACTAAAATAAACCAAACTTACAATCAATGATAAGAAATATTAGGGTTTAGAAAAAACCTCTCTTGAATCACACAAGAGATGAAGACACCTCCCTTGAAATCCACAAGGGATGAAAACACCTTCCTTGAATCACACAAGGAATGAACACCTCCTTTGAATCCCACAAAGGATGATCGGCTTCTCAATCACTCAAGATCCCACTTGATGAAAGTTATCGCTCTACCCACACTAGGTTTTTCAAAGCCTTCCCACAGAGAGTTCTCAAGTACTTAGACTTCTCTAACTTCTGTATTTTTAATAATGAAAGCCTACTACTCTATTTATAAAAGCCTATTTAGGAATTAGGTTAAGAATATGAAAAGTTAAGTCACAACTGCCATAAATAATCGATTATCATAAGTGATAATCGATTATCACAGAAACTTTTCTAAAAACATTTTTCTCGCTATGATAATCTATTATCAGTTAGGATAATCTATTATCAGCAGGTGATAATCGATTATCAACAGTGATAATCGATTATTCCAGAGGCTTTTCTCAAAAATCAGTTTTAATTGAGATAATCGATTATCACTAAAAATAATCGATTATTCCAACATTCAACTATTATTCCCAAGACTGAAGTCCCACATTAGACAGAAGGCTCTTCACGTACAGGTTCATATAGGCTAGACTCATAGGAGCTTGCAAGCTATGTTGAAATTCTAAAAGCTTCATACATAACTAAGTTTGCACCCTGGCTTACTAGAACAAGAAACATCTTGAAGAAAGTCACAAACCTTTTTATGCATGAAGGGATAAAGTCCCGCATCGATTCGTTTGGAAATGTTTCACATGTTTATAAACATTATCCTTTATTGTGCATTATGTAAAAGCTTGAGCACATGGACTTGTGCAACTGGATGGTCAAATTTCTTCATAATGACCTTTATTTTGGACTGACTCCTAGATAAGGAAGGGTCTTGTGTAGCATCTCTTTCGAGATGCCACATGTAATTCATAAATTGCCAGTACTTTCTAAGATCATAACTCTGATACCATTACTTGAAAATGAAATTAAAAAAACTTTGATTCTTCAATGGAAAACAATGTTTTTTTTCGATCAAATGACTAATACATTAGCCTTATTCTAAATTAAATACTTTCACTTGCTTTTCATGAAAACTCCCAAATAAAGCTTTACCACGAGCTTCTCACAACTATGCATCTCTACTAGCATTTGCATCAACGTTTGCTCCCGTATAACACACACAAACATAAACAACACATAAAAAGCAAGGGTGAGCTAACCAATTAAACATCATACAACATTAAATTACCCACATATAATCCATCATGCATTACCACAACATTTGTATAAACTTAAACAAGGTATCAACCTATCACATGGTTCCAAAACAAAATCATGCAGTCATCATCATATTACCCCCGAGTAATATCAATGGTATGACATTCTCTCATAACCAACACCTCTACCTTTCCTGCGTAACAACGCCTCTTGGAAAAATCCCCCCTGCTTTGCATAGACCTACAAGCAACAACTTCAACCGCTCAACAAAGTCTTGGGTAAGAGCACTTTTGTTAAGCTCATGCTAAAGAATTATGGTGAAATGAAGCCCTTTTACCCTGACTCGACAAAGCCCTCTAGGTAAAAAAATCATCTTGGATTTACGGTTGTCAGAGAATTCATATTATTCCAGCACACATGTTTACACACACATACCACACCTTATCATAAGCTCAACATACCTTAACTCATCATGCAATTACATCACATCATACTACACATATATGCATATAACTACATCACCATATGAGCAACACCACATTATCATCTCATGTCATACATCATCACAAAAAGATCACAAGCTATATATGTACTATCACCATAGCACCTACAATATCATTCAAACTAAGCAAAACAAGAAAATAGGCCACCCAATGCTCAACGCTAACGTTCATCGCCATTTACCTAGTAAAATTGATAAATGTCTAGTATTAGTTAAATTACATATCATTTAGATACTTATCTAGCATTAAATCAATGTAAAAATCATTAGAATTGTCCTAATTGCATATAAATACAGAATGTGGTGATGATAGAAATCATAAAAAGTGGAATTTAATAAAATTGTGTTGTTTTTGCAGGTAAAATGAAGAAAATTATGAAGTTGGTGGTAAAACCAAAAATTTACAGCACAAGCCAGAAATATGAAGTGAGAAAAGTAAAATTTAAGCCTGCGATTGAGCAACGAATTTGGCTCTGAGTTACATTTAAGAAACCTTCACTACAAGGAAACATCAAACTCTAAATTTGAAGCTTAATGTCAAAGGAAAACCTCCATGGTAGGGAAACCTCCATTGTCGACCTCCAAAGTTGATTGCCCAAGCTTGGGAAGAAACTTACTCATGAAGAAAACCTCCATGACTAATCTTCAAGAATGGATTTATAAATATTACGGATTTATAAATAAAATAAAAGAAATAAATAAATAACATCGCATTTAATAATACCTCATTTTCCCAAAACGCGGGAAAATTTAAAATTTATTAAATGAGCAAATAAAGTTCATAATCCATATGTTCCAAAATTAAAGAAACAATGTTATAAAATCACCCATCTGGGTTTACAACTGTTTCCAAAAGAAATAAAGAAACATAAAATTCCCTAAGTCGAACCCCTCTCCGCGACTAAGCTCCACCTGAGCCACCTGCATAAACAACATCTGCTCCCGTGTACCGCGTACACGATCATCGCCAAACACACACAGATAGGGTGAGCTTAACAGATAAATCATATATATATATATATATATATATTAAAGATATGTATAAGTTCACATACACACGTATTACCATACATAACTTGAACTTTCCACATTATTCTATACTTTAATTCCTACCATCTGACCCCCAATCAGATCATTCGTGTTCTACATCATTTAAGGATTACTTCAAGGTGACTTGCTGCCATACCTATCGGGCACAACCGATAGAGCACGTGCGGGAAAACATGATACGGATCATACACCGTAATGCCAGGTAGAGTTCCCATATACGAACATAGTCTGTATCGTCCCAAGACTACCAAACTCGTCAGTCAACAACTGAGGAGGGCAATCTATCTAGACCCATCCGTACTGGCCACAACCAGCACACTCACACCGGCAACACTCGCCAACCTGAGCCACAACTCAAGGGTTCCTCGTGTTCATCCGCCATCCCGAGCCACAACTCGAGGAATACCACGTGCTTAACCCCTATCCCAAGCCACAACTCAAGGATACGTTCCGAGCCACAACTCGAGGAACACTAACAACCCCACCTTTAAAGCACCACTAGACGCCTTGTAGATCACAAATACACAATCAAAATTCAAGCTGCAGCAGTATAAATCGCCTGGCGGGGGACACGTGCCGTCAGGCGCTGCCAGCTCCCAGACCGCTTAGCGGGTGTCGCATACCGCCAGGCGCCAAGCGCCTCAAAACACATAATCCTAGTCGCCACTGCCTGGCGGTTAAGTCACCACCGTCCGGCACCAACACTCTTGAACGTCATTGTTGTTGCTCCGTTTGCCTGGCGAAATCTCCCTCTCCGCTAGGCGCCACTCACTCCAGAGCCACTTGTGTATTGGCTATCGCTTGGCGGTCTCAACCCTGCCGCCAGGCGCCATATCAGTAAGTTGCACAGTACTATCTTTAGATTGCTCAACTAGAATACACCATGACTCAATTCACCCAACTTCATTACGTAATTTCCTTCTAATCCCCTTACACTCACTCCCAATAGTTAACCCATTACACAAACTCTAGACTTTCATTTGGTTCGCTAACCTGACTTATAAGAGGGTAATCTGGTTTAACTCTATTGTTTATCACATGAGACGTACCCTTAAGCATTTCTTACCTCTGTTACCCTCTGATTTATCCAGCTATGAATACAATAATACTAGGGTCAATATATCTCACCATTTCAATTACTATCTTTGCTCTCAGGACCCAAAGCTAACATTATCAATTAACCTTAAGGTTTCCCCTTTTAGTCGTTATTACCCAACACAGAACTCTGATTTATCGAACCTCAGATTCATTAGTGCGACATTAATTTTTATCCTACACAACCATTACACCTCCTGCAGTTTGCATCTTATCCTTCCCTTCTTTCTAAGTCATATAATCTCCTCCCATACTCTCTTCTCACATCTTTCCTCTTCGCCCTCCAACTTGTTTCCTAATACAGCTACCACCCTCACTGTTTCACGCGACCACTCACCTAAGTCTCACTACCGCGAGAGCGCCTAGCGGCAAGCTCCGCGCCGCCTGGCGGCAAGCTCCGCGGCGCCTAGCGGCAAGCTCCGCGCCGCCAGGCGGCACAAAGAATTCTGGGCATTTCCCAGTCTCACAGCCCCTGCGAAATGATCCTCTTCAAATTTGAAGGCTCTCTTATCCCCTTCGCAATCCATTTTCTCTAAGAACCTGATGCTAATGTCACCCTACACTACATAGTCTAATTTCCAACAAACCAGTTCATTATAATTAACTTTTGTAATCCTAATTCTACCAATCTGCTAATACCCAAACCCAAACCATTTCCTTACACTGTTTCATAACATTAAACCTTACTCTTCGCTGTAATTCAATGACAATCAAGTTAAAACATCTCTTAACTACTACCCCAAGTGTATTCCTCAATCAATTCCCTCAAAGACGCCCAAAATCACAGAGAATCAAGCTACACAGACTTGCATCGCCTGGCAGAAATTCATCACCGCCAGGTAGTTCAATAGAGAACCCAGAAACAAGGTTACAGATTCGTGTCGCCTGGCGGTACATGGCTTCACCGTCAGGAGGTTCCTTCAGGAACCCAGAAAACACTCACACAGGCATGCGCCACCTGGCGGCTATGTAGAGCCTACTAGGCGGTTTCGGGAAATTTTCCAGAAATCCGAATTTCACAAAGACAACAGTGATTATGCATCCAGGCTATCATATTATTCATGAAATTAAATAATAAAACAATAAAAAACGGAGTCCAGCTCCCATAACTTGGATCCTTTCGCTAAGAATTGGTTTGCCTTGAAGAACTCCAATGATCACCACGTTCCCTCCTCTATTGGTGTGCTCTCACTTGACTCTAGGACTTCACTCTACCTCACCTATCTCTCTGATTTTCGTGCCTAATTTTCTGGTATACTCTCAGCTTTTCAAAAACCCTAACTTTAAGCCAAAACCTTCTTTTTAAAGGGTGTCTAAAATGATGTTAATTACTATACCCGAAAATTAAGTTATAATTGGGTTGTTAAATGCAATTTACCACATCCTTATGGCCATTTTCCAGCCACCTCTCTGCTGCCCACTCTAGGGTTTTCTTCCCAACCTTTCATATTCAATTCCAAGCCAAAACACCAAAAAAAAGAATTAAAGTTTAATGTAAGTTCTCCAAGGCTTGAACCCATAACCATGCAATTGCCACACCAATATCAAACCACCATGCCAATTCATGTTTCATGCTAACAATCATAATTCAGACATCATATCTTACCAGAACATGATTTAACAAATTTAAATAATAAAACAATAACACAAAAGTTAGCATACATAGGACTCAAACCCAAGTCCTCTCACACAATTAAAGTACTCTCAACCACTTGAGCTAGTACTTTTCCACGTCATACCAACCATAATTTAATGTCATAATTATTTCCCCTCTCGCATTTATTAATTATTTATTTATTTAATTAATTAAATTCTACAGGTCTTACAGAAGCTAGAACAACACTTGATTTTCTATAAATACAGGGCATGTTGCTGTGTTTCATATGTTGATTTTGTAAATAACTTTAGGTTTATTTGGCATATACCGGACATGGATATACGAGTTTATTTGGTTTAAAAAGTCTCATTCTCAAAGTAAGGGTTCCTCCACCTAGATTGGAAAATCCTACATCTGACACTCTTAGGTTCTAACTCAGACATGAGGTTAGATCTACAAGTGAAGTGCACTTCCAAGAACACTAAAAGTAAAGAACATCATTTAAGATAATTAAGGGCAATGCAAAAGAGTTAAGAAGCCAAGTTCAATCCCAATACCTTAATCAACATCACCTCTCTCAGAATTAGTTTTAATCTATTTTTAACAATACCAAACCATACCTTGATTAATGTTTTATTGCCAAACTCGAGTAGGTTATAGACTATTGATTTAATTACCAAATCCCTATGGATAAGACCTTGTTGTGCTACAATTGACCTAGTATACATGCTGGAAAAGTTACACCCCCAATAGGGAGCGAACAAAAATCCATTGCCTAATGCTGGAAACCCAATGCTCAGTGCCCAAAGCTTCATAAACTCACTGCTCAATGCCCAAACCAACGCTTGACGCCCACCACCTCGTAAAACAGAACGCTTAGCGCTCAACGCCCAATGCTATGCAAAAAAAAAATACCAATAAACAACAATTTGATGCACAAGGTACCTATTCTATCCATTTTAGCAATAAAAGAATATGCATAAAACATTTAAAATTTCTCCCTACCATAGACTTGTCTCTTGAAACAAAATATACATCCCTCAATGCTTCTTATACCAATGTTCTCATGCCTAAGTACACACATTCTGCATCAATTCTAAAAACCAAGAATCCTTATATAAACATGCTTACTTTGCCTATGAATATACTTACCAAACCAAGGGAAAAAAAATATTGCACTTATAATCCAGTTAAAGTTGTATACCTCAACCCTTTTCCACTTCATACCATTCACCCAATTTGATGAAAGTTAACCCAAAAATTAAAAAATACAAGCTCAAACCCCAATACCATTCCCCACTATAAACACACCACCTTCTGTCATCCTTCATTTCCCAAAAAAAATTTGTCCTTAACTCCAATTAAAAGAGTATTTCCAATGCGACCTTATACCCAAGTTCATGTCCATCAACAAAACACCACCATGGATATTTAAAACCAACATTTTCCATGTAAGGTGCACGTCTCTTTTGACACCAATAATTTCCACTCCACAAAACTATTCCCACCAACTTACCTCCCAATGACCTCCTTCTCCATCGCAAATTACAATTCAACAAAAAAAAAAAATCAAAACATGTAAAATATAAGTCACCCCAAAACACACATAAGCACTTCCAAAACAATTATAAAACCATATTTAAAATATAAATGTTCCAAATGAACACATCAAGAATTGAACCTTTGACCAAAACTCATGACAAGGCATTAACCAATTGTGCTGCTCATCACTTTTATTTATTTTCTTACATATTAATTTAAATAATAGTCCTTACATCTAATTACCACCTTAAAATATAACTAATTTTTCTGGGTCTTACATCTTGGACGTTGAACGAACCATTCACACTATTATTGATAGTTACTCCTTGTTTTCAAATAATAAGCTAACTCAAGTATTCAACCTTTTCCACTTCAAAATAGCATTTAAATAATTTTTTTTGGCAAATAGAGAATGTATTCTCATAGTTATCAACACTTGTGTTAGATGATTCACATGCTATTTTACAATGCTACTATAAATAAAGATATCATCAATGAAAACTAATAAGAATTTTCTTATAAACTTGCATAATACCTCATTCATTAATCCTTGAATTGTCTTAGGGACATTAGTTAGGCCAAAAAGGATAACCAAATATTCGAAATGCTCAACATGTGCCATAAAGGTTGTTTTTTGGATGTCAACTTCATCCATTCGAACTTGATTATAGCTTGCTCTTAAGTCAATTTTAGAAAGTACAGTTGATCCATGTAGTTCATCTAGGAGGTCATCCACTAAAGGTATGAGAAATCTTTCCTTAATAGTTAATTTGTTAAGATCCCTATAATCAACGTATAATCTCCATGTCCTATTCTTTTTTCCCCACCAATACAAATGGCTAACATAAGAACTGTACATATTTTGAATAATACCACTCTTAAGATATTCTTGAGCCTGCCTATCAATAGTGTCCTTTGATGTTTAGCATATAATAGGGTTTTTTATTTATCGCAACTGCTTCAAGGGCAAACAAAAAAATTTGTAGTCACGACCCACTCTTTTTAGAAATAAGGGTGGTTGGCTCTAAAAATATATGATGTAGGATTATCTTGTTCCTTTAAGAAGATTAATGAATATGGTGATGATTGATTAAGAAAACCAAGGAAAGAGAAGCGAAGAATGGATTGATTCAAAACAAATAAGAGTGACAACACAGAAAAAGAGTAAAACCCAAGTCACACACACAAAGGAAGAAGAAAGCATAAAATGGAAAGGAAAGGAATGATAAAAATGTGAGAAGCACGCCACTACAAGGCTAGGCTATAAGAAGCCATGGCAAGCTTAAAGATAAGTGGATGTGTGCCGCCACTTGAATCAAGATTCAAGATAAGGCTTAAAAGAACTCCACTCCCTAAGGAGGAAGACTCTTACAATGTTTGATACACAAAGTTGTTTAATTTCTCCAAAATGTTCAACCCTTGTACAAGTGTTAGAGGTCCCCTTAAATAGAAGTGTCTAGGGGCCTCTTAGTTAAAACAAATAAGCTTAAAAGGATTACAATGCAAATAACAAAACATAAAGTCTAAAAAGTAGGTCAACAAAGGATCACATGGACACATTCTAGAAGCCTTCTTGGCCAAGGCAAGGTGGATGCTCCTTCTAAATGTTTCTAGACTTCTTGGTGGCCAAGGCATGTGGTCATCCTTTCTAGATGTTTCTAGAAAGCTTTGCTCCTTCTCTTTCCTCCACATGTGCTCTCCAAAAGCCATCTAAATGCGTCAGTTGTCCTTCCTTGTCCCACCTCTTAATGAACCTACAAAACAAGTTAAATTTGAATTAGCATGTTGGTTTTAGGTTAAGCTAATCCTTTGAGTCAACAAGTCAACTTAAAAATAGTCAACCAAGCCAACTTAATGGAATTTTAAACTAAAGAAAATAAAAGCAAGGGAAGGGATCAAGGAACTCCCTTTCTTCTAAGCATGTGCCATGGGCCATCATCCTTGGTAGGGATCAATCCTCTATCATTCTCCTCTTGTTGGAGAGAATTTGACCTCAAATTCTTGAAGTCTATGTTGATGGAGCTTGACTTGAGTTGATGAGAACTTTCTTCATCTTTAATGATTCCATCCCTAGTCTTGGAGATGCCCTATTTCTTTTCAATGCTACTCTCCCTTTCTTGTTTGTGTTTTTGTTCATCTCTCTTTGTTTGGGAAGAGAATGAACAGTGGTGTTGCACCTCTTGCTTTGAAAAACTCTTTTTGTAGACAAGTAACTCCTTGGTGAAAGCTTGCCCCTTTTCTTTTTCTTTTTCATCTTTTATTTCATTTTTGTCCTCATTTTCTTGTGGAGGTGAAAGAGGTAGGATTGTGAACTTCTTTCCTAGGGAGGAGAAAACATAGGTGTTTGCATAGCCATTATAAACAACTTTTCTATCAAATTGTCATGGTCTACCTAGCAAAAGATGGTTGGCTTCCATAGGCACAATGTCACATAATACCTCATCCTTAAAATTGCCAATTGAAAAGTTAAGGAGGACTTGTTTAGTTACTTTTATTTCTTCTTTCTTAAGCCATGATATCTTGTAGGGTTTGGCATCAGGAATGTTTTGAAGCCAAACTTGTCCACCACCCTTGGGCTAGCCATATTTACACAACTTCCATTATCTATGATGAAGGGACATATCTTGTCATTGATAAGGCACCCTCCATGAAAAAGGTTTTGTCTTTGAGAAGAATCAAGTTCTTTGGGAACTTGCCCTTGTTGGCGCCTTACCATTAACAAACCACTTTCAAGGGGTTTAATCCTTTCAATTGAGGAAGAAGAAGTGTGGGAAGAAGTACTTTGGGGGGAAGGGGAAGAAAATTGTTCACTCTCATCATCACTCTTCTTTAAGATCATTGTCCTCTTGATTGGGCAATTCAAAGCAATGTGTTTATATCCCAAACATTTAAAACATTTAATGGAACTTGATCTTTGAGAAGTGGAATGGTGAGTATGACCACTTGGTGACTTATTTTTACTTGATGGTGCTTGGTGAGACTTAGAAGGAGATTTATCATGTTTCTCTTTAGCTTTTCCTTTCCATGAGTGACTATAGTAGTTGTTGGGTGAGTATCTCTTCCTTGCCCTATTCTTTCTTTTCAAATGAGTTTCAATCCTACGGGCAAGTGTGAAAACATTTTGAAGAGTGAAGTACTCATACAACTCTACTTGGTCTTGTATGTCTCTCCTAAGACCATTAACAAACCTTTTCATTTTTTCTTTGTTAGTTTCTTTTATTCCAACCCTAAACATTTGAGACTATAATTCTTTAAAGTACTCACTCACACACATAGGACCTTGGTGAAGCCTTTGGAGCTTCAAAAGAAGTTCCTTCCTATAGGAGGGAGGAACAAATCTAGTGCGCATAAGAGTTTTAATGTCCATCCAAGA
>Ga0209389_1002848_pt1 | contig 13528 bp, 7 predicted proteins | sample CowpearedBW_FD_187526 | JGI IMG/M metagenome (GOLD analysis project Ga0209389, IMG submission 187526) | Root nodule microbial communities of legume samples collected from California, USA - Cow pea red BW (SPAdes) (version 2) | ecosystem: Host-associated > Plants > Roots > Nodule | place: USA... | reverse complement strand
ATAAAAAGACACCCATTACACATAAAATGAAATATACTATTGCAACTAGGCATTCTCTTTAACCACGAATCTTAAATTATAATTACACCATGATACAACAAATATTTTATTGACTTAAAAAATATCAGCGAAAACACATACGTGATAACATATGTATATTCGTAATTTTTAACGCGTCGTATTTTTTAATTTTTATAAAAATTTGAATTAAGATCAATAATATTTACTTCTGAAATATATATAATAAATTTTAAAATAGTTATTAAATAGAATAATTGTTAAAAAAAATATTTTCAACTATTAAAATAAAAGAGATTTAAAAAAACGGTTAAAAATAAATTAATTATAAAATAATTAATTTTAAAATAATAACTAATGATAAAATTGGAAAACGAAAAATAAACACAAAAACGGAAATCCTCTTTGTATATTGAATGGGACACAAAAGTCAGTCAAAACTAATTATATTTCTCTATGTCTACACAATATTCCCTTCAAATAATGTAACATTTAGATTTTGTTTTCAATGTATATAAATTATTTTATTAACAGACTTAAATATATACGGTACAACTCATACTTTAATTTACAAAAATTATAATTTAATAGAAAAAAAATTGATGCATGCGTCTGAACTTTTTTTTTCATACTTTTAAATCAACATCAATTTGAACTGTGAAAATATGTGAAATAAAAAGATAAAAGTTATAAAAAAATTAAATATTAAATTAAAAAAAGCTAAATTATTTATAATAAAAATTAAATATTAAAGTAAAAAAATAATGAAAGTTAAACAGTATTATTGTATCGTTTATTTTTAAAAAATTGAACTTCTATCAGTTAATTGCTCACTAATTGAATTATGTATTTTATTTCTTCATTTTTCTTCAATTGCCTCTTATCCTAAACATCGCGCACACTCTATTTTTTAATTCAATCACCACCATTGAGACAATGATCATGAGTTTCTCATCTCCGTCACTACTATATAAGATCATGTTGTCTTTCTCTCGTCATCCCACCTTACCACCTTCATTGCAATTCTAACACCTCACACCCCACCCAACTCGCATGTTTTTGTTTGAACCTTAACTCTAATTAACATTTTATCATTCTCTTATATGTCTTTTGCATTTTTCTCATTTTGTTATACTCGTTGCTTCACTACTCCCATTTCACCTTTTTTTTTTCATTGTCTTATAATATTTTTCTTATATATTTAGGCTTTTATCAATTTCATAACTCTATGTGACAAAATAGTTATTTGTGTGAAAGGTGAATACAAACCAATTTAAGCTTGTCCTTTGAATGTTGTTTTTATTGAAAGTATACAATTTGTTTATGTTATTGTTTATACACTTGCTATATCTAATTTGAGGAAAAACGAAAAAATATTATGTTTCAATTGTTTAAGAGGGACCTCACGATTGTGGTATTGGTGTTCAAAAAACTTTTAGATGTGACATTTTTTACGCATATTACAAAAGCGACTCTAATTTTGCTCTATATTAATTAATTATTAAAGTGTAAAATTTTCCCTTAAATTTCCTCCTCCTTTTTTGAAGGTGTTTTAAAATTCAGCAAAACTAAAGAGTATTTTAGTTCCGTTCAATTTGATTCAGTTCGGTTCGGTTAGGTTCAGTTTAGTTCGGTTCAATTCGGTTTGGTCTGGTTCGGTTCAGTTCAGTGCGGTTAGGTTTGACTCAGTTTGGTTTGGTTCAATGTGGTTATGTTTGGTTTGGTCTGGTCCGATCCAGTTCGAGTCAGTTTAGTGTTGTTAAGTTCAGTTCGGTTTGGTCTCGTCCGGTTCGATTCAGTTCAATTCGATTCGGTTCAGTTCGGTTCAATAAAGAATATATAATGAATTTTTAAAATAGTTGTTAAATTTAAAATTAGAAAAATAAAATATGTACATAAGAGAAGTTTTTAAAACAACTCTTGAAGACAAAAGAGCTTTTTAGGCTAACGGTTAAAAGTAAACTATTTATAAAATTAGTGTTTCAAATAATAATTAAGGGTAAAATTGAAATAACAAAATATGGACACAAAAAAGGGTATCCTCTTTATATATTGTTATAGATTAGTGTTTCAAATAATAATTAAGGGTAAAATTGGAATAACAAAATATGGACACAAAAGAGGATATCCATTTATATATTAAATAGTTGTTAAATGTAAAATTAGAAAAATAAAATATGTACATAAGAGAAGTTTTTAAAACAACTGTTGAAAACAAAAGAGGTTTTTAGGCTAAAGGTTAAAAGTAAACTATTTATAAAATAATTAGTGTTTCAAATAATAATTAAAGATAAAATTGGAATAACAAAATATGAACACAAAAGAGGGTATCCTCTATATATGGTTATAGATTAGTGTTTCAAATAATAATTAAGGATAAAATTAGAATAACAAAATATGGACACAAAAGAGGATATCCTCTTTATATATTGTTATAGATGAAAAAAATTAGTCTAACTAAACTTAACTATGATTATTTGTACTATATTAAAGTAACAAACAAACTAGATTATTTATAATAAATATTAAATAAAGTAAAAAAAATAATAATTTTTTTCATCGTCTTATAACATTTTTCTTAAATATATAGGTTTTTACCAATTTCGGAACTCTATGTTCTCCACTTTGACAAAATAATTATTTCCGTGAAAGGTGAATACAAACACTTTTAAGCTTGTCCTTTGAATGTTGTTATTATTGAAAGTATACAATTTGTTTATGTTATTGTTTATACACTTGCTATATTTAATTTGGGGAAAAACATTATGTTTCAATTGTTTAAGAGGGACCTCACGATTGTGTTGTTGGTGCTGAAAAAACTTTTGGGTGTGACATTTTTTACGCATATTACAAAGTGATTATTCTTTCGCTCTATGTTAATTAATTATGAAAGTGTAAAATTTTTCCTTAAATTTTCTTCTATTTTTTTGTAGGTGTTTTAAAATTCAACAAAAGTAAAGAGAATTTATGTTTAGTTCAATTCGGTTTGGTTAGTTTCAATTTGGTTCGGTTCAATTTGGTTTGGTTCGATCCGGTTTGGTTTGGTTTGATTTGGTTCGATTCGTTGCGGTTCAATTTGGTTCAATGCGGTTAGGTTCGGTTTAGTGTCAATCGGTTCGGTTTAGTGCGGTTCGGTTCGGTTTAGTGCAGTTCGATTCAGTCTGGTTCGATTGGTTTGGTCTGATACAGTTTGGTTAAATGCCATTTTATTCGGTTCAATCTTGTCCGGTTCGGTTCAGTTCAATTCATTTCGGTTCGGTTCAGTGCGGTTCGGTTCGGTATGATCTGGTTCAGTTCGGTCCAATTCAGTTCGGTTCGGTTCGTTCGGTTTAGTGCGGTTCAATTCGGTTTGGTTCAGTCTGGTCTGGTTCGATTCGGTTCGGTTTAGTTCGGTTGAATTTGATTTGGTTCAGTTCAATTCTGTTCAATAAAGAATATAGAATGAATTTTTAAAATAGTTGTTAAATGTAAAATTAGAAAAATAAAATATGTACATAAGAGAAGTTTTTAAAACAACATTTGAAGACAAAAGAGCTTTTTAGGCTAACGGTTAGAAGTAAATTATTTATAAAATAATTAGTTTTTAAAATAACAATTAAGCGTAAAATTGGAATAACGAAATGTGAACACAAAAAGATGGTGTATCTTTATATATTGCTATAAATGAAAAAAATTAATCTAACTAAACTTAACTATGGTTATTTGTATTATATTAAAGTAACAAAAAAAAACTAAATTATTTATAATAAAAATTAAATATTAAAGTTAAAAAAATTAATAAAAACTAAACGGTATTGTTTTATCGTTTATTTTGAAAAATTAAACTTCTCTGGGTTGACTGTTCACTAATTGAATTATGTATTTTATTTTCTCATTTTTCTTCAATGGCCTATTATCATAAACACCGTGCACACTTCATTTTTTAATTCAATCATCACCATTGAGACAACGATCGTGAGCTTCTCATCCTTATCACTACTATATAAGGTCATACCGCCTTGTTCTCGTCATCCCACCTTACCACCTTCACTACAACTCTAACACCTCACACTCCACCGAACTGGGATGTCTTTTTTATAACCTTAACCCTAACTAACATTTTATCTTTCTCTTATATATTTTTTGCATTTTTCTCATTTTTTTATACTCAATGCTTCACTACTCCCATTTCAATTTTTTTTTCATCGTCTTATAATATTTTTCTTAAATATTTATGCTTTTACCAATCTCTATGTTCTTCACCTTGACAAAACAATTATTTTCGTTAAAGGTGAATACAAACCAATTTAAGCTTGTCCTTTAAATGTTGTTTTTCTTGGAAGTATACAATTTGTTTATGTTATTATTTATACGCTTGTTATATTTAATTTTGGGAAAAATATTATGTTTCAATTGTTTAAGAGGGACCTCACGATTGTGATGTTGGTGCTGGAAAAACTTTTGGGTGTAATATTTTTTACGCACCTTACAAATAGACTCTTCTTTTGCTCTTTATTAATTAATTATGAAAGTGTAAAATTTTTCCTTAAATTTTCTCCTCTTTTTTTGAAGATGATTTAAAATTCAACAAAAGTAAAGAGTATTTAAGTTCAGTTCAATTCGGTTCAGTTAGTTTCAATTTGGTTTGGTTCCATTCAATTTGATTCGGTTTGGTCCGGTTCGATCCGATTCGGTTCAGTGCGGTTAGATTTGGTTCAATGCGGTTAGGTTTGGTTCCATGCGGTTCAGTTTGGTTCAATGCAGTTCGGTTCAGTGTGATTCGTTTAGTCCGGCCTGGTTCGGATCAATGCAGTTCGGTTCTGTCTGGTCCGATTTAGATCAGTTCAATTCGTTTCGGTTCGGTTCAGTTTGGTTCAGTTCAGTGTGGTTCAGTTCGGTTCAGTGTGGTTTGATTCGGTCCGATCTGGTTTGGTTTGGTCCACTGCGGTCCGATTCGGTTTAGTGCGGTTCGGTTCGGTTCAATTCAAGTTGATTCGGTTCAGTTCAATTTAGTTCAATAAAGAATATATAATGAATTTTTAGAATAGTTGTTAAATATAAAATTAGAAAAATAAAATATGTACATAAAAGAGGTTTTTAAAACAACTGTTGAAAACAAAAGAAGTTTTTAGGCTAAAGGTTAGAAGTAAACTATTTATAAAATAATTAGTTTGTAAAATAATAATTAAGGATAAAATTGGAATAATGAAATATAACACAAAAGAGAGTATCTCTTTTTATATAGTGTTATAGAATTTTAGAATTTTAGAATTTTAGAAAGATTTTTATATAATTTTTAAAATAGCCGTTATAAGTGACATTGTTAAAAGATAAATTTTCCTATATCAATTATGAATGAGTGTGAAAAGTTCACAATTTAATGTTGATGGTTATTTAACCAATATGAAAATACTCATAATTAACTTTAGTTGTGTTCTAATTGACGTTAAATATGTTGTCATGTATGTCTATTAATAAAATAGACCTACGAAGGAAACAAGCCTTTCAAAATATACTCTGTGTTTTTTAATATTACTAACCTTTAAAATTTTAATTTTAATCTCAAGCAAATAGTTATATAGTTTAAAATTAAATACTCTTATAGATAAACATTAATACATTTATGATATGAAAAAAAAAACTCAGTTAGAGTTTACCAAATTTGTGTACGATTTCTTAAAAAATATAAGATTACTATTAATTTTGTATTTAGAAAATAAATTAAAGGATAAAAACTTATTACGTAATAACTAAAATTTATTAAATATAATTTAGAAAATGTGAGGGAAAAATATAAATTATAGAGTTATGACATGTTAACAAAATATTTTTAACAAAGTTTTGACAAACTTTTCTATTTAAATAAAAAAAATATTATTTTATTATTTTATTTGGATTAAAAAATAAAAAATTAATCAACTTTAATTATAACTTTAGAAATTTTGTTAAATTTGTCCAAATTTGATTTATGAAAAAGTAATCTTCCTAAATTATATCGTAACTAAAATTCGATGGATTAAATAAGTTTTTCTCTCTCTAAGATTAGTCCATACGAAGACTATTATTTGCAAAAAGAAGTTTCAAGTGTTTTTAATCTTAGTATCTAATAAATACGTTAATATCAATTAAATGTGTTATCTAATAAAAATGTTAATTCCATTAACATGTTATTCTTAAATCAGCAATGTTGAGATGTAAATATCTTAACTATCACAACTAAATTAACATTAACAAAATCAGAAGTATAAAATTCAAATCAAAAACATATTTAATCTAAAAATTTATTTGCCAGAAATTATATAAAATTTTAAGATCTTAGAATTTACACTTTGAATTTAATTGATTTTCATAAAATTAGGCTACACTACAAGGATGGGCTACACTTCATAAGAAATACACGGATCGTAATTGGTTTATGAAATCACAACTATAATGACGTGGTGAATCTATACTAAATTTTAATTGCAACACAGAAGAAACTTGATTTAGTGGGTAAATATTTATTCTGGAAACTTAACTGGTATAGTAGGTGGCATAATCAACTCAAATTCTTACACTTGCAAAAATAAAAAAGTTGCTCAATCACCTTTTAATGGTTAACTAACACAGTTTCGAGCTTGAGTTAATGAAACAGATCGAATAAGAAGAGCTGTACACCCTAAGAGTTAAATAATTTCAAAAAGCATCTTTTCTCTGAACTCTCTACATATTTATGTGCCTCTCATAACATATGCATGCTTAACATTCTAAATGAAGTAATACATGAGATTAGACCAAGTAAGTACTCCTCACATGGTAGTGCATGCGTATTTCCAACTCAGACCTGCCATATGTGCCTTCATGGATGTTCTTAATTTCCAGCTTGAAGTTTCATCCGCCGCAAGGAGAGATATGCCAAAAGACGGTAACCAAAAACCATGGCTAGCAGAGCAGCAACCTCTGTGAATCCACTGTCAAGTGTGATTCCATTTATGGTCTGTGTAATTTGGTTATATTGAACCTTAAGCAGAAGTTTATACGTATGGTAGTTGAAGGAGAGGTAGCGAATCCAAGATATGAATATGGGGACTTTCTGTAAAATTTAGAAAAGTCAGTTATTAGGAAAATTTAAATGAAGTTTCTCATATTCGTTGTTAAATGATAACATGTTTTTACAGTTCAATAATTAAAAGAGAACATGTTATGGGGCTTGTGTCATTGTGTCAGGAAACGAGGATTTTGGGTTCATTGAACTTTTTTAATTAAATTTACCTGCACAAAAAATCCTCCAGCCAGCATGAAAGTCATTACAGTTACTGAAGCCAAAGTTGTTGCCCTTTTCAAGTCCATTAGTGTAGCCCCAATTGCAAGTCCAAGTCCCTGTTTCACAACCAGTTGCAATTATAATTATGTTACCTTGGTTTGTGTTACTTGCTCAGTAGTTGAATTATAAAACACAATGCATACCTGAGCTGCTATGATGCAGAGAAAAACTGTAAGAATACTAAGGAAAAAACGCCCTGCACTGAGTCTCAAACTGGCCATGAAATAAACAACAAGGAGGAAAAAGACTGGTAACACCAGGTCTAGTAGAAGGTCACTTGTAGTTCTAGCCAAAAAATATGCACTTAGTCTGTACATATCCGTTGTTCGTTCCTTAGTCAGCATGGCCCTCTCTTGAGGAAATGTGAATATTGCAGTGAAGACAGGAAAAAATCCCCAAAACACAGCAATAAAGAAGAGAAGTCCGGCCTGCAGTGAAGAACGAAAATGTTAGCTTAGAATATGTTAATGTTTGATGTTAGAGTCTGATTATGGACTTTACTCCTTTGGCATTTCTTTATGATCCAAGAGTAGCGATTTAGGAGGTTTTCGATGGAAATAGTTTACCTGATCTTGCAAACCTTTTGGGTTGTTAGCATCTGATTGCCACCAAAGTAATCCTAAGATGACTGCAGTGGAAAGAACTTGGGTAATTCTCAACCAGCTAAAATAGTCATGCTTCCTCTCTTTGAATCCTCTTGAAAACAGTATAGAAAATTGCTCAAACCAACTTGCCCCCCACTGTCTTTTACAAGAATAAATTTTAGACTTCAGTTCTTCGTCAAGAGGGACTGGAAGCATTAACTTTGTCTTCTCTATTTCTGCCACTCGAGAATCATATGCCTCTTCCAGATACTTTGGTAAAGTTCAAATGCAATTAGATATGTGAAAATTTTGCTCACAAGTCTTTTTCCTAATTAAATGAAATCAATCAAAATTAACAATACCTCTTGTACAACTGAAACAGACGGTTTGTCATTGCAAGTATCAACTTCAGCATTTCCCATCTGCACTCTATCCTTTAACTCTGATGGTACAGAAATATCATTCACATTTCCATTTGCAAGGTCTAACAAAAACTCTGCTGGGTTCATGGTAATAAGGGGTGCACACCCTATAAACTGAAAATAGTCCATTGCTTCAGATGCTTTTCCAAAGTAAAGCAAACTCCCTTTTCCTAGAAGGATCAACTTATCAAATTTATGGAAGAGTCTGCTAGATGGTTGATGGATTGTTATCACCACGGTTTTTCCTGCCTGGTACAAAGACAATGTTTAGCTGTGATAAAGATTTGAGTGATAATGAAAATATCTAACCAGTTTTGCCCTAACATTTTACAGACTTGGAGATAGAGCATATAAGGATCCTTTAATCTAAAAAGTATTTTTTGTTTCCTTAAACATATAAAACAGTGAAAGCTATTTTATTGCTTTGAAAAAATCAGATAAAAATTTAGAATTTGTAGCTAAATATTAAATTACAGGATTAAAGTAAGAAAACAAACATTCCCCAATTGTGACTAAGCTCAGGGCGGCCTTGTCAGTTGTTACCAAAGCGTGCATCCAAGTAAATATTCCTGTGGATAAATTCAAAATGGACAAAACCACATTCTAGACATCTCGTGTCATGAGTTTAATGACCAACAGTGCCACTTACATGTACCGTCAGTGTGATGACACGAATTTAGTTTGTAAAGGGTGCTATCATCAAGATGGTCAATTAAACTCATTAGTACTACCAGGCTTAAGACCTAAATATGTAAAACTTAGAAAGCATAATTGTTTTTGAGTTATCTAAGACTTTTTCATTTGATATAATGTTTTTAAACTCGAAGGGATGAATGAGAACAAACACCTCTGCTATGTCTTGTAGCAATTGAACTATCCTTAAAGCTGTCGTAGAATCCAAACCAGAAGTTGGTTCATCAAGAAATAGAAGAGAAGGGTTGATTATGATTTCACTGCCAATACAAACCCTCTTCCTCTCTCCACCAGATACTCCTCGAACATACGAACCTCCTATCATAGTATCTTGGCACCTGTTTTCATACACCTAAATTATACTGATTGATTTTACAATTAATATAAAATATTGATCACTTACAAGGGCTCATAGTCCATATTAAATTTATCACAAGGCTATATTTTCACCATGCTTATGCTCTTTCGACGATTATGACTTTTACCTCTCTAATCCCAGCTCTTCGATGACATCTAAAGCTCGTTTTTCCTTTTGCTCTTTCGTTAGTATATTTGGCAATCTTAAGCGAGCAGCATACGTCAATGTTTCTCTAACAGTAAGGTGAGGAAACAGAACATCGTCTTGTGTCACGAATCCAATCCTGCAAAATGCATACTTAGTGTCACTGTGGTATCAACTAAGATAACATTTTTACATGGTCTAAGACAAATATAGTGTCTGTCAAAGATTAAAAAACATTCTGACTTTCTTATTTTTCAAAATTGTGTGGGCTATCACGACCACAGCTTCAATCTCATAAAAAAAAATTATCATAAAAACAACTTTGATTGTAAAAAACTCGGAATTTTCACCTACATTTATATTTGTCTCGTTAAGAATCCAATCTGTGTTTTAAGTATTCCCGGTTTCACTATTAATAGTAATTAGTAGGATTTTTACCTGCTCTTTAGAAACTTGGAATAAGGTTGATCATTGTAAGTGATAGAGCCACCAATTGTGGACTGAATTAACCTTCCTCCTAGCAGATTTAACAAAGATGTCTTTCCACTTCCTGATGGACCCATCAATGCCAACACTTCCCCAGGATTAACAGAACCAGTGATCCCCTTCAATATATCCTTTTCCTTAGTTGTAGTTATGCCTTTAATCACTACCTTGTAGGTCACGTCGGTGAACTGCAGATTTCAAAATAAGAACTTATCTAATTTAGTTGGATGCATCACAAACACAGTAAAACATTAAATAAAGCACAAAATAAGCTCAATGCACGAAGGCATTTTTTTCATCAAAAAGTTTGTCTATCTTTTCATACTCATACCCTTCTTTCTCAGCCAAACCATGTTATTAAGCCTCACATATAGCTAAAGCCTCGAAGCCAGAAAGGTTCCAATCTTGAACCTAGGTCTTTCAAGCGTTTCGAAATAAAACTAATTTGTTGATGCCCTGTAGGAGGCATCAAAAAAGAAATTCAGGAAAAGTTTAGTAACAAGTTAGCTAGTATATGCTGTTCTTGTATCTGCTGTATTACTAATCATTTATCTAGTTAACTAGAAAGAAGGGGTAGTCTTGTACATTGGCATCACATGAAATGAAACTTTGTACAAGACTGAACCTGACCATGCTATATTGATAGCCATGTAACAATGTTCTATTGGTAGCGTTGATCGCTAAATGAATCTTCACCGTTGCCTGCCCAAATACATATACAGCACTAAATCAAACTCATGCTCTGTTGAAGGTTTGAACAGTAGTACCGGCAGTGGTAGGTGCAGGCAAGGAATATTGAAGAGGAACATGCTAATTTTCTATACATAAAATGTATATTACCTTCAGATATATTGGCAGAGTATGTTCCGTCTGAAACTTAGGCTTATGAGTTCTGGCTTCAATATCCTCCGCTGCAATATACATAGTAGCACCTTTTTACACAAATCACAATGAGGGAAATAGAATGTCCTTCATGCAAGAGCACCAAGCAGTTAATTAGTAGGTAGCTTCACTTAGGGAAGTTGTGTGCAATATATTAGAAAAATGCATTTTTATGATAGGGTTTGCTTGTGAGGACAAAAATAATACTAAAGATGATTTTTAAGACCGTACGCAGGGATGCCCGAAGAAGTTTTAGAGGGATCATATCATTTGTAATACATGATTCCTAGAAATTAAGGCATACAGGACAAGTTAGACCTGACAAAGTAAGTAAAACCAACTCAAGGGCGTCGTGAAAAGAAAGTCAAGCCAAAATTTAATGCAGGGGCCCAAGAATGAGACAGTGTACTCTCCCACAAAAAAGGAAGACTGGGTCCAGGCACAACCTAGCTAGTCAACAAGTTATAAAGATGGTCATATCCCCCATTGTAGTTATAAAAGATGTGAACAAGATAGTCAACAGGTTTGGAAAAATAAATATATGGTGATTCTAATTATGTTTCAGTTTGTGGCAAAACATCAGAGTTTGACTGGAATGTAGGATTATATAATTTAAACAATTGGATACACATCATAATTATGTCTTTTGTTTAAACTAATCAGACTAATTCTGTTTCACTTTAACACAAAGAGAAACGTAGTAATTAATCAAATATATATCTGCTACGTCACTGGAGTTTAAATAATTTGAAAAAGATCTAAAATTTTGTTAAAATATAAAGAATCATGTTTTAGGCGTCAAAGTTCTGGACGAAAAATTAAGTCAATGTGAAATTAGTTGATTAAAAAACAGTGGGTCGATGCTAGAGTGTAAAATATCAATAATGCTTTTTAAACGAAGGTTACCCATTTTGAACATATTCAAGAATTTAAATTTGAGCAGTAATCATGTTCAAGCAAACGAAAGAGTACCATAATGAATCGCACGCCATGGAGAAAATACACGTACTGGGAGAATGCATGAAATGATCATTATCATAATTAATTAGAACGCCATTACTGTGTAGGTATGTGGATAGGGGGACCATTATTGGGTAGGTGCCAGTTGCTCATAAAGACAACTGCACTGCATGCCTAAAAAAAAAAAAGACAACCAAACTATAGGACATATACCATTATTTCCGGTTTGGGGAATAACTGAGTCAACTTGTTTGAATTGGACCGCTACTGCAAATAGATTTTAGTTGGCTTGGATTAGACCCGACTAAGACAAGTCCACGTAACTGAAAATAGGTAGTCGAGTAAGACGTAACACTACCACAAGTCAAGAGAAGAGAGGTTCGTTTAACTTACGAGGGTGATATTCAATGATATTTTTACTAGGAAGCATAATCGTATTGACACCTGACACAGACACGCCAAAAAAAAAAAACTAATAATCATTATATAGGTTGAGGAAAAAATAATGTTCTGTGGATGTTAAACCGTTTAGCGATATAATATTATTATCTGTAGATTATTCTTTTACATTGCTTTCGTTTATAAATGATATAAAGTGCATATACTAACATGTGTTATATTTTTTATTTTTCTATCAATAAATGTGTAGAACCAATGTATGAAATTACAAACAATGATGTTTAAAACAGTTTCAATTTTCGACTGTATTTTAAACCCAGTTATTTCATCTTTCACTACATGATTGGTTATGTTAATCAAAATGTTAAGCTATGAGGAAAAAAGAAGACATCTTTTTACACTATATTTATTTATGATTTAGAAGGGGTAAAAAAATTATATAGCACTTATTTTTCATATAACATCTATTTATGTATTTTATTTATCATTTGTCCAAGTCAATAAAATATAGATCCTTATAGTTTAATTTTACTCTCTTTTTTATTTATTTCCTGTTTGTTTACTTATTATTCAAACAAAGTGGGAATGATTGGAAAGGAACAATATTAGCTTCATTTTGCTTCCTTCTAGTACTAATGCGGCAATGCCCGCCAAATTATGTGAATCACAAGTTCGTTTCGCTCGATGTACTTTCCTGTGACCGTTTTAACTTTGTGGCTGTTATCCACTTCATTAAGAAAAATTATGCTTTAACACAGTATAAAATAAAATATACTTTATAACCCATATTAATAATATACATTAAAATATAAAAAAAAAAACTAATTTTGATATGTTGAATTATCAAATGGAGTATAATTCTGAGAAGTGTCACAATATCATCTCTCATTAATTAATACGCTTGATATGGGCGTTAAAAAAATCCTTTTACTTCCCAAATTTTTTACGCATTGTACTCGATAGTATAAAAGGAAACACTCATATTTGGTAATATCATATATAAATCAGATTAGCTAGCTATGTTGAACGAGAACCTATTATTCTTCAACAAAAGCACGTTTGATTAATAGCATTGCATTAGAATATAATTATCATAAATCTAAAATATAATTTATATATTAAAAAAATATTTATTTATCAATGAATTTTAAAATTATAGTACACATTTATATTAAAAAAAATACTTATATGTATTATAAATTTTAGTCATAAAAAATAAATATTGATATTTGACGTTACAATACAAAAATATACTTACCCAAGCTTATTAAGTATGTTGTCAATAAAAAAAAAAAAATAC
>Ga0209389_1002840_pt1 | contig 13539 bp, 12 predicted proteins | sample CowpearedBW_FD_187526 | JGI IMG/M metagenome (GOLD analysis project Ga0209389, IMG submission 187526) | Root nodule microbial communities of legume samples collected from California, USA - Cow pea red BW (SPAdes) (version 2) | ecosystem: Host-associated > Plants > Roots > Nodule | place: USA... | reverse complement strand
TGAAAGTTTCTAAATAAAATCAAAGTAAAGTCTCAATTCAATTTAAAAACCCTTGGACTAATATGACCAACATGCATATAGATTTAAAATCATTACTTCTTACGTGATTCAAAGATAAAAGACATAGATGAATGAAAACCTCAACAATAATAAAAAGAACAAAGAAATTAATTGATCTGACCTCAGAATCCAATTAAGAAATTACAATGGAATCAACCCAAGAAGTTTAGAACTCAATGAATGCAAAATAAAGAGAGAAGGATAGAGAGAAGAAAAGAGAGAGAAAGAAATTAGGTCCCCCTAAGGGTTCCTCAATTCCGACGTGCCGAGCTTGTTTTTTCTGCTTCTCCCTTGGTCTCTTTATATAAGAATTGGACTGGCCTTTTGTGTTGCTAAAATCTCTCAAATATCTTTTAAAATAAAAATAAAGATAAATATTCAAAGATATTTAGAGAGATATAGACTATTTGACAAATATAGTTGATTAATAATTTATGATATAATTAAATAAATTAATTATTTAAAGATATCTGATAAATTAACACCAAATAATATTTGCATGAATTTTCTCAATAAGCCATTTTTAATCCTATAGTCCAAATTTTGAAGAGACATCCAAAAATATCAATATTTGCAGTTAAACCCCTCTCCTTTGACCAGTCCTTGACTTTTGACCAGATTTGACTAGCTTTGCTACTCCATTGATAAGTTAACCAGTTTGACTGTGCAATCAGAGGATGACACGTGGCAGAGTGCACTTTCTCTAAACTAGGGTTTCTGTAGGTGCAATGGAGCCTGCGGCTGTTGCTGTTGCGTGAATGGTTCGTGTTTTCTGGCTGCTGCGGTGGATGGAGGCTCACGGTGGCGTAGAAGGCGCTGCAATGGATGCAGCTTGGTGGCTCACGTTTCAGGTTGCTGCCATGGAGGCTGCAGGTGCGAATAGGTCCAGAGAGGAAGGAGGAAGGTGTGGTGGCGCGCTTCTTCTGCAATGGCTGCCGACGTTGCTGTTTGCGTTGCAGGTCGCGCAGATCTGTGGTGGACGAGACCCGATGTTGCAGTTCGATGCGGTGGAACGGTGTAGAAATGCTGGTGCAGATGCGTGAATCTTGTTTGCTCTCGCTACTCGCTGTGGAGACTCACTGGTCACGGTGGTGGCTGTGCAAAGATGGCTCGCTGTCACGGTGGATCTGTTGCAGTGCAGTTCGCGTTTTCCGATCTGTGGAGCATGAATCTGGTGCAGGTTCGTGAACGGTGAGCTATGCTGTGATAGAGTTCTGCACTGGTTTTGTGAAGATGATGGTTGCTCGTGGTCTGCATCCGCTACAGGTTTCACAGTGATGTTGGCAGAGATGAAGATTGATAGTGGTGATGGCGTCGCTGGTTCACGAGCTTGGTGTAGTGCAGTGCGAGGTCCGTCAATGGCACAGTTGCGGCGTAGATCTGTTCGTAGGTGGTGCTGCCATACTTGTATGTTGCAGGTGCGTGGAGAGAAGATGGTGGTTGCTGTAACTGTTCCGTTTGCGTGCTTCCGCTGCAGAGATGATGGAGACGAAACTGTGGTGGTCGGAGGTTTGACGGCGAGATTGGCGGTGGCAGATCTGTGGTGGCTGCCGGCATGGTGGCAGCTAGGGTTTGAGGAGAAATTAGGGTTTCTGTTTTGGAAGATGGTGACGTGGCAAGCTCTCATTGGTCAATTTGGTGAGTGGAGGATTATGACACGTGTCACCATGTGGTTGGACAGATTTAGAAGGTGAGGATTGCCACATGACATAATCTGGTTGAGATAGGTTTAAGTGATAGGAGGAGTGCAACTTAGTAGAAATTGGGGGTGCAAAATAGGTTTTTTAGTGGTCCACTTGACATACGGTAGTGTGTAAAATAAAAACTGGGGTGCAAAGGTGATTTTTCCAGAACTTTCTAATTTCAAGGTGTTTTGTAACTTCAATCAATTTATTTTTTCCACCTTAAATGAGCTTAATCTTAACTTTAGCTACATCAACAAACGTTAAAATATCCAAAAAATAATTTATGCAACTAAAAATCACTTTTTAAGACATTTTTATCACACAAGTTCAAATAGCCTAATTATCATAATTGTCAATTAAATCACTCTTTAAGCATACAAATTCAATTAAATACCTAGAATTAAACATTAAATGAGGGCAAAAATACGCACTCATCAGTGCCGCTGACAATGCCTAACCACCACGAGACGTTTCCAACAATGGTTTTGGATGAATGGAGATGAAGGCACGACAACCAGCTCTTGGCTAGCGAGACTGGTTCGAATGAGGGAGAAAGAACCCCTTTGCTTCACTGCCCTAATGTGAAAGAAGAGGAAGAGTAAATAGAGACTGGCACTCCATTTGCCATGTAAAATAAAAAACTAATGTTAGTTAAAAAGGATTAATTCTAGGAATTTTGAAAGGACATGGATCTAACTGATCAAAGTTTGGAGGAGGGACTAAAACCAAAATCGTTCAATAGTTTAAGGAAAAAAACATAGTTAACCCTAAAATAAATTTTAGTTATTGAAATAAAAAAATTATAATTAATATTGTGTAAATAATATTATATGTAATTATTTAAATTTGAAAAAGTAGTTACTAAATTGATAAAAGAGTAAATAATTATTGTATAATTAGTAATTGTTTGAATTCAAAAAGTAATTACTAAAATGATAAAATTGAAAAATATGTTTTTAGTATAAATAATTATTTAAATTTAAAAAAGTAGTAATCAAGAAAGTAAAATTAAAAAAATAAAAAAGATACTAAAAAGATATATCTTCTCTAAATATAGTTATAGATTCAGCAATGCATGAAAGTCTTTTATACCAGTTAAAAAATGTATTTTTATATTGGTTCATATGAGTTTCAACTTTCTATATCGGTTTCATCACAAGTAAAAATAGTCACTTTTTTATACCATTTCTAAAACTGGTATTGAAAGTTTACTCGGGAAGGAAAAGTTTTGTAATAAAAAGTAACTTACTATACCAGATTAAAACATTTTATAATATTGTGCTATAAAATGTATTTTCTACATTAGTGATTATATCTAATCAACACCAATAAAATTATATTTTTATTTAAAATATAAAATAATTTAATAAGAATTAAATAAAAAATTAGAAGTATTATCTTTTATTAAGTGTTAAGTATGTATAACAGAAATTAATGAGTGTACGTACACAATTTTTCTATTTGATAAAAAGAGTTGTTTATTTCTTTGTATCTCTTTCTTCATCTTACATCCCATAAAACTTATAAACTCTAAATTATTCTTTATTAAAAATATAATAAAAAGATAAAAATTATCCTTTCACCTCTTTTCTAATAATTTAAAAATATATTTCAAGTTATACATTTTGAAATATATTCAAAGAGTACATTTCACTACTAAAAAAACTCATATTTTTTTGTTATTTTTGTTTTAAAAAGTTTTTCGTAGGAAACACTTACAAATTTTGTTATAAAAAAATTGCAAGAAATTCCTAACAACTTTTTTTGCAAAATATTTTGTATAAAACACTTTTTGCAAAAGATTTTGTATGAAATACTTGTGAATTATATAATTTTGTAGGAAATAATTAGTCATAAAGGAATTACCTACCAATTAAAATTTTTACAAAAGATAGCAAAAAAAAATATTTTCTTGTAAAATATTTTAACAAATTTGCAAGAAAAATTTCATATAATATCAAAAATTCTAATAGTGTTTTAAAATATATTTTCTGATTTGGAAAAATATTTTGATTACACAATCAAGAGTATAAACTAAAAATAATACATTACAAAGTGACTATTTTACATTATAAAATAATGATTTTTAGTGTAAGTTAAGTCGACTATTTAATGGTAGCTTTAACTATCATTATTTTAATTTTCTTTCGTTAACTCACTGATATAGAATTTGACGTCACACAAGTATCATAGCATCAATTAAATATAATTACTAAAATAATCACCATTAAAATTATTAGAGTCGGTGATAATTGCTTATAAATTAATTTAAAAAAATTAAAATACAAAATTTAACGACAATTACAGCCTCCAAGAAAACCATAACTTTTTTCTTTTTTAATTAGCCAATACTTAGTGGTGGTTTAACCACCTCTAAATTATTTTTAAAAATATTTCATGTAGTGCTCAGTGGAGGTTATAAGTGTCGGGAAAATCACTAAGTTTTTTAAAACATGAATTTAACATTTATAGTAAGGGTTGTAACGGTTACCAAAATTACAAATTTTCTAAAATATAAAAAAAGGATAGAGATTTTTACCAAAATGGAACTAGAAAAAAAAAATATGTAGAAGAAAATAAAGTAAACATATTTTTAATTTCAAGTTATATCTGTTACTCTTAGATGCATCACAATAATAGTTTGCAATTTCTAATTTCTAAAACAGTGAAGAAATCTTTTGAAATGTTGATAAACATGGAATACCAATCATTTTAATTGTAGTTCTGGGTTCATTACAAGACAAATAAAACTAATGTCGTGGTGATTATTTATGTAATAAAAAGTTTGATATCATAGTTAAAATCATTGTCATAAACCGTTTTTTTATAGCACACACGTGTAGTCCCTAATTGTAGTTCTTTAATAACAGAAGGGTCATTGTTACTACAACGAAGTATGTAGCAGAAGAATTGAATCATAGCATAGTGTTAGAATATATTTACATTATAGTTTTTCTCTTTATTATATCTTTTGTCATATGTATAACAATACGCAGATTCTAGAAATAGTTTGTTAGCAGTATGTCATTAGTGGTATTGACTCACCACCTAGACTCTATATAATATTGTATTGGACTCCCTATTCACATCAAGAAATATATCAAATATTTAGCAGATACTATATTTCTCTATTTCTAACATGGTATACAAAGTCTGGAAATTCTTTTTCATGGTTGACGTTCCTAATCCCTCAACTACTCCCTCTTTGGTACTGTTTGCTTACTTTGTATCATGGTGAATTCTAATATTCCTCCTCAATACACCTCACTTTTTGATTGTGACCTAAGAAAAGAGAATCTCAATTATACTCTATGGGAAAAACAAGACCAACTTCTTCTCTCATGGTTGCAATCCTCTCTATTTGCTTTGTTTCTTCCTTGTGTCCTTGGGTGCAAGCATTTTTTTTAGACTTGGGACAACATTTCACTCGCATTTTCACACTCAAACCAAAGCCAAGCACGACAACTGCGTACTAAACTTTGCAACATGAAGAAAAGAGATCATTTCGTTACTGACTTCTTACTTCGTCTTCAAATGATAGTTCATTCTTTTCAATCAATTGGTGATCTTGTCTCTGACACTGAACAACTCGACATGCTCATTAAAGGTCTCCCTGCTAAATATGAATCCTTCATCTCTTTGCTCAATAGCAAGCCTGAACTATTTTCTTTTATCGAAATCGAGTCTTTACTCGTTGCTTAATAGGCTTGAATCGAGAGGTTCAAGCAGACTACATAATTTTTCTCTTAATTTCACTCAAGCCAATTCACAAACATCTTCTAGTCCGAATGGTCAAGTAGCTCTCACTCATTATGCATCCTATAACAATCACTTTGCTTGCATGCTCCATATTTTCATCAACCTAGACCTTCTCATGCTCAGTTTCAGTCACGCCCACCACCACATTATGGCTAACCACAATTTCATCTAACAGTAGTAGGGCACACTTCAACTCCAATTTGGGCCAATAGTTCTACCCTTGTTCAATAGTCTCAAAACTGGTTGATTGACTCTAGCGCTTTACATCATATTATAATTTATCCTCAAAATTTGATGGAAATTGTTCCTACTCAAACAGACGCCAATGTGTTTCTAAGGAATGGACAAGGTTTACATGTATATCTCTCTGGTTTTGCTATGTTTTCATCTAGCCCAAATCCCCGTGTCCCACTTTATCTGAAAAACTTATTACATGTTCCTTCTATTAATAAAAACTTGGTTAGTGTTAGCAAATTTGCTAGTGATAATTATTTTGAGTTTTACCCCTCTATTTATTCTGTCAAGTCACAAGTTGACAACTCTGTTATTCTCACGGGCTATCTAGGATTCGATGGTTTATACATATTTCCTTTGCTTCTGCTACATTTTGTTTCTAACTCATCTCACTATCATTTGTCATGACACTCCTCAGTTGATGCCTTTAGTGATCCTTCGTCATCTTCACCTACATCATCAACCAATTCTTTTTAATATAATAACCATCCTATACAAGGAAAAGAACTTTGTACTTCATCCTTTTTTTCCCATCTCAAGAGGTTGAGGATCAAGTACAAATGAAAATTAAAAGGGATGAAGAGAAAGAGTAAGAAAAGAAAAAAATTTCTAACTGTCTTTGTACCAAGGGAGTCACATACTCTAAGTATCTAGGTAGGATTTCCAAGTCCCCCAACAAATATATCCTAACTTTAAGGGGCAAGGACTTGTTTAGAAATTCTACTTCATTTAATAGTTACACTAATAAGTTTGTACTTAGTTTTCTATCACCTCCACAAGTGGTAAAAGACCAAGAACAAACTATCTTAGCAAATCAAATAAGATAAAAGAAGCTTGAGTATTCTACAATAAACTCTTTTATAGTCTTTAATAGTGTCCATACACCTTGTGTTGAAACTCCTTTCAAGATTATTTTGAAACAACATAAGGCCATCATTGCAACCCATAAGAATGCTCCTACTTACGAACACCCTTGTCATAAATTGATATGCGGTGTATAAGTCTTTAGAGCCACATCTTGTTTGAGTTATCCTTTTTCCATATGTTAATACAAATACTTTCTTTTTTCGTGTTTCTTGCAAGGTGATATTTGACCCAAGAGGTAGAAAGAAACACCATGATCAAAATTAAAGAAGTAGTTGACATCTAAAGGATCATGTGGTGTTCAAGAAGATATTCACCCTCCAGATTTGAAGACAAATCCTCTTCAAGAAGGATGAAATGATGACTTGGGGTTAGCCTTAGGCCTAATCAAAAGCTAATCATTATGCATCTCTCATGGGCCTAAGAGCTTCAAGACCACAATGGACCTAAAGGACTACAAATACTTATTCTTCATGGACCAAGGAAGAGGTCAAGATATGATAGATGAGTTCTAGATAGTTTTCAATTGGGCCAATTGTTTAAGCCATGCTTTCAAATAAATTTCTAGAAGTAGTTTTGGATCATAATTCACCTAACTTTTGCAATTGGATCCATTAGGCCCAATTACAAAAGTGTAGGCCGAGTTGCATCTAGATCAACAAGGAAGGCGTGATCAAGCCATATGACACTCTAGGAATGGAGAATATATTTCCATCTTCTTGAGTGACCACATGGCATTCTAGGAACAAAGAGTATATTTCCATTTTCTTGAGTGGCCACATGACACTCTAGGAATGGAGAGTATTTTTCCACCTTGTTAGGAGCCACATGGCACTCTAGGAATGAAGAGTTTTTCCCACCTTCTTGATGTTAATTTTGAAATGGTGATTTAAGCCAAGAAGGAGAGGGGTTTGAATTGGTTGTTTAAAACTTTTTTGGAAGCATAAAACCCTTTTCAATTGAATCCAATAGATTGGAGAATTAGAATGTAAAAGCTGCAGAACAATACACTTTCAATCGGTCAAAAATTAAAATAGCAGACTAATTTGTTCTTGAGCTATGAAACATCGATTAAAATTTCAAATCAGTCTGCTAAAATCCTGGGAATTTATGCAGAATGCAGAATTCACAAATTTAACTCAAAAAGCAAACTTTTACATACAATATTTGTTCTAAACAATATTTATAACAAGTATACAACCTCATATTACACAAGAACGTATTAAAGCAAAACAAAGAATGAATTACTTGGTTTTCTTGAGTTTTTAAAGTGATTCAAAGTGAGTGAGATGAGGGAAAGAGAATTGCACCATATTTTCTATACCAGTTCACTCAATCACAGAGCTACATCCAGTTTACCAGGACAACCTAAGCTTGGTTTCTACTATATTCAAAAGTTTTACAAATCACACACCAAGATTAGACTTTTGAACGAAGAAACTCACAAGATTTTTACCTCACAAAAATCTAGACAACTACCCTGCAAGAATCACACTTACAGACCTGAAATCACATCAGGCAAACAACGAGAGGCAGAAGAACATCCAAACCTAATGGTGGCTCTCCCTAGCCAACCATACATGTGTTCTTTAAGCTACTCACAAGCCAAAATGCCACTAAGATCAACCAAGCTCTTCAATCTACACGTTGCAGCTATGTATTGCAGAGAGAGAGAGTTTTCTAGAGAAGGATGACAAGATTTCGGGCTAAACAACACAGAATTACACCTCTGCTTTTGAAAACACAATATATATATAGTCTGGTTTAAATTAAATCAGCTGGTTGAATTTTCCGTTCAGTCAGCTAATTTCATTGGACTTAAGTGAAATCAATCGATTGAAAAATAATTTAACTGATTAAAAGCATTTATACCAGAAACTATATACTACAAGCCTTTTAACTTGTTAAAATCCATTTTAACATATTATAAGAGACACACTAAGGCTAACAAGACATCTAACCTATGTCATATAGCCTACCAACATGATATAACACTTAATCATTACATTTAACACATTATTTTCATATTTAATACACTAGAAACACAATCTTTAAGCGAATCTTTAACAATCTTCATCTATCACATGAGATCTTCATGCACTTGGCTTTATCAATTCTTTGCTTCAAGCTTGCTCATGGCAACATTCTCCCCCTGAATTGATAAAGCCAACATCCTCAAGTTCAATTGATGTTTTAAGATCCATAGTAAAACCTAAAAAAGCTTTTGCATACAAGATACCAAAAATACAAGCACACATCCAAGCAAAAGCACACAAGCATACGTACATATCACATATCCATATGCTCCCCCTATCACAAATAATGTGATTTAACTTTAGATTTCAAATTTAATTTGCAGTAATACGTGGTTCTAGTAGATTCATTTTAGGTTTTCCAATTTAAACTCAATTTTGCTCATTTTCCCCTTTTAGATTCATCAAATGAAAGTAAATGTATAGATCAATTTGGAAAGAGAAAAATTTTCATTAAAGTAGTAACATAGGTGTGTATCAGAACAACTAATATGAATACAAACAGAGAAGAATGAAAATAGAAATGAAAACTACATCATGAAGTTGAGACTAATATAATTAATCGATTGAAATATGAAAATAGCTGATTAAAAAACCAAAACAAACAGACATAAACACAAATGGAGCACGAAAATGCAATGCATGACCTATGAGTTATCCCCTTCACTCATCCCTAGGGTTGCCTCTATTGTAGACATTGAAGAGGAGGTCATGAACATTATGGAGTTGGTCATCCAAGTCTTGAAGTTGATGTACATTTTGTGCCATGTTCAAATCTTGAAGTTGATTGAGAACCATCCTCTCAAACTAGGAATATGCAGGTCCAGTTTTCTCAGGAGGTTGATAAATCTCAATGGCCATGGGTTGTGGATCATCTTCTCCTTGGTTTCCTCCACTTGTGTCGGCTTCATGGTCATTTGCACCAACTTCAATATTTGCACCTTAATCTCCTTCAACCAACCATGTGTTGCCTACCTTGGTGAATCCCATTTTGTGCATATTGATTGTGGAAATGCTCAATGAAATTAGATATGAGAATCACATATGGAAGCTTGAAATTAGTGAGCCTTTTTTCCTTCATTATATGGTCATGGTGGGTGTATGTCCAGTCCATTACCACACCATTTTGGATGCAATACATTACCAAAAGATTACCTTCATTCAAGGTTGCATGATTGCTCCCCCTAGGCATGATAATCTTGGTCACCACCATGGCTAGTAACCTTTCCTCCACACGAAGCCTTCCCACATGGAAATTTTGAGTTTGTTCACCTTGATTGCGCACACATTGGTTGAAATATTGTTCCTTGTTGAATCCATCCACTACACTAGTTTCACCCTTGCGAACTTGCACACCCCTTTGCCTTAGGCCATCCACATCCTTCCATGTTTGCCTAGTGATCTCCATCTCAACACCTTTAACACTTAACTTGAGGATGTCATTGCTGAACTTGAGGTTGGCATTAAAGACCTTCACCAAATCCGAATAGACCTTTCCCAAAAGTTCAAGGAATGTCTTCAACTTTTGAGCTTTGAAATGTTGGTTAAGGTGCCAAAATTCTCTACCTTCAGCCATGACATGCACAACACTTTAGGAAGAATGATTTGCTTCCTAGTGATCTCAATCAAGAAGGTTTGGATCCTATCTTCATGCCCTTCAAACCATGCTTCAAGCCTACCATGATTTAAGGCAATAGTTGATGATGAAGTAGGTCGGTGGAGTTTTCTTCATCTAAGGGAGTTGTTCTCTATCTTCTAGGCATGGTGAATTGTAGGTTTGGCTCTTACTAATAGATAGGAATGCCAATACATGATGCTTATGCATGTATTCATAGAATCAACATGTTGATTTTTAAAACCAATCAATTAATTTGTATAGATATTCTTGTTTCAATGCAGTATAGGAAATTACAATCAATTAAATATAAAGGAATATGTATCAGATCATTCAATGATGTGTTTCCCATGTGTTTTATGAACAATCCACTCACAAACAGTTCACATCTAATGCATGCACATTGGAAATCATGTAATTAAAGCACTTTATGATCAATGCAATATGAAAAGTTGATTTTAGTTGATGTAATAGTTCTTATATGCTGCTACTATAGTCCAAAAAATGTCATGTGATGGATACTTTGATTGGGTCAATCAATTAAAATCAATTCAAGCAAATCCACATCAGCATAACTGAAATCAACACATAAAAATACAAAGTTAGTCGACTAAAACTGTACCAGGTCACAAATTTTTGGTGCAATGGCAATTTTAAGTGAAATCTATTTGTTGTTTTTGCAATTTTAGCAGACTAAAAATTTCAAATCACAGGAAATTCACACTAGACCGATTTGAGTGAAATATATGTGCTATTTTGTGATGATTTGTTGATTGAAATAGTTCCAGAACACAAATTATGCATATTTTGACAATTTAAGTGAAACCTATATGTTGATTTTGTAAATATAGTTGACTGAAATATTGGCAGTTCACAAATTATGCAGAATTTAACACTTTAAATGCAACAGACACATGATCTAATAAAATTAACAAGCCAAACAGATATCAACATACATTCTTCATGTCAAGAACACCTAATTTAGTTCTAAGCTTGTTAAATCTATCACGTGCAAGTGGTTTAGCGAATAAATCTGCCAATTGGTTTTTAGTTTTCACAAACTCAATTTCAATTTCACCTTTTTGAATATGATCTCTTATGAAATGATGCCTGATTACAATGTGTTTAGTTTTAGAGTGCTGAATTGGATTCTTAGTTAGGTTGATTGCACTTGTATTGTCACAATAAAGAGGTACCTTCTCTAGTATTACACTGTAATTGTAACATCCCTAGGGAATATTACTTAAAAATAAATAATAAAAGAAACAATTATATTAATAGTCATCTTTATAAAAACCCTAACGCGGGAAAATTTCAATTTATTAAAATAGCGCGCCAAAACTCATAACTGAAATCATAAAATGTTACAAGTTCCCAAATTTTGCATTTAAAACGTAAAATACATATGAGCAAAACCCTAGCTCTAATCCCATGCTAGCCCTCACTCCGCCATCTGAACATCCTCAGCACCACCTGTATCAACATCTGCTCCCGTGTAACGAATTACACGATCATCGCCAAACACTAACAGAAAGGGTGAGCTGAGAAAAATAAAATAATAAGCATAAACAAACGAGATGAATCATATACCCATCCTATTCATTATATAAAATTCTTGGCCAAGACCTTAACCCCAAGACTTGTCAGTCATCAAATCATACAATTGGTTAGCCTTGGACTCGGGAACATGATGCTCACACGAACCTGCCCGCTCGTGGTCCTGCCTCTACGAACCTCCCCGCTTGTAGTCCTACTCTACGGACCTGTCCGCCCGTAGTCCAACACATGTGATCCATCAGCCCCCGTACCTCCCCGCACGTGGCATCTCTCAACGTGAGCATGGAACATACGAACCTACCTCGCTCGTATCCCCACGTAAGAGTAACTTGATATGAACCTCCCCACTCATATCATCACATGTCAATCACCATCCATGAACCTACCCGCTCATGGCACAGCATCTCCCGATCCAAGCAAAGCATCATTGTCAGTTAAAACAACACACTAGAAAGCAAAGAACAACGGCATTCCCGCCTGGCTCGAACCACACACCGCCAGGCGAAACTATTCCAGACCGCCTGGCGGTATTCACTCGCCGCTAGGCGCCAGCGTCCTCCCAGACCCACTGTTTTCTCGTCACCGCCTGGCGGACCTCACCGTGCCGCCAGGCGCCATCCCATACAGGGACCCCTGACGCTTATCCCACTGCCTGGCGCACCTACCCGTGCTGCCAGGCGCTGTATCAGTAGCGAAACCCCTCTGGTTTTTCTTTTAACAACTCAATTAGTGTACTCTGATAAGTGGCTCCATTCTAGGGTCCCGAATAAACTATTTTATAGAATGTATATTATGGTTAGTCTACAACTAACATAAGTATCAACACCTAAACTTTACCATAGTCACCCCTTTATACAAGTTTCTACTATATATGAGCTTTGTTACAGTAAGGCAATTCATCCCTCTCTAAGGACACAGTCCACAATTTAATACCCTCAATTACACTTCAAGGTACATCCCGCTGCATTAAGCCAACCTTCCATCTCAATTGGCTTAGAATTCTTCCCCATAATTCCCATGCAATATGACATAATCAATTATCACCACTCCTGGCTATCCCTTCAACCCTCTCATAAAATATGTTTAGTCATAATCAGCCCTGGCTAGTCGCCATTTTCACCAATACCCTGCTTCTAGAAACCTGATATAGTAATTACAATTCTCCCCTCTCCCTTTTCTCCCTCATGCACAATCCAAGCCCCTAATTAGTTATGCATCTACTCTTTACCACCCCTTAAATCAATCATCCCAATATTCTATTCCCCCAATTTTCTATGTTGCCAAATTACCAATACCCTCACCTGCTCCAAATCTCTACCCTCAATTCTGCTACCAAGACCTCACGAAATAGCCTCCTGCCACGTCATCGCCTGGCGACACCTTGCTTGCCGCCAGGCGAAGTAACAGTGCCTGCACGAACCAGGTTTCTTTCACACCTATGACAGCCTCCATCTTTTGTTCCAGTACTCAGTTCCACTACATCCATTTCCCCAGAAATGATCCCATCTCTATTAAGGACTAGTTTCCTGTTCTTAATTCAATGCATATAGACTCCTCGACCTTTACCCTCTTGAATTCTCCCAAATCGGTTTATTCACGATTATACCTAGAACATTGCCATACTTCGAATTCCAATTGATTTCCGCCCAATCAAACATTCAATAGCAACCAAACATATCAATTCCAATAATCCAATAGATTAACACGCAAACAGCATTTCAAATCACCAAAA
>Ga0209389_1002838_pt1 | contig 13541 bp, 4 predicted proteins | sample CowpearedBW_FD_187526 | JGI IMG/M metagenome (GOLD analysis project Ga0209389, IMG submission 187526) | Root nodule microbial communities of legume samples collected from California, USA - Cow pea red BW (SPAdes) (version 2) | ecosystem: Host-associated > Plants > Roots > Nodule | place: USA... | reverse complement strand
AATAATATCTTTATATATATAATAATTATTAATATGTATATATAATTAATTATATATAAAAAAACTATTTAAAAAATATTATATTCATATAAATAATTTAATAATTTATTATATATATAGGAATATATTTATAAAATGGTGATACATCCACTCAAATTTCTAAAGATAAAATTAAAAGATTATTTTCTGAATCACTTTTTCGTTCTCTTTTAAATTGGTACATATGAACATAATTTCACCGACAAATCCATCCTAACAAATCTGTTATAACAGTGCCATCAGCAAAAGCATACACATCGTAAACTTAAAAGCTTTTATATTTCTTTAACATTATTGTAAATACTACTTTGCCAAACATGTGGTTCCTATTCTATTTATGTATTAATAATTGCACGTCACATGTCGTTTTTTGTATGTCATTTCAACTTCAAAGCTTTCAAGATGATTGGAGGACAGAATGCGTTCTCTTCTCAATGTTTTATGTGCTTTTGGTGAACAGGATAAGAGAGATAACAAAGTTGATTTTTTTTCCTACAAAACATATCATCAATATCCGATCTTTTAATAATATTTTTTTTAAATCAAAACAACGTACTTTAAATTTATATATTTAACTATTATTAGACTAAAAATAATATATTATTTAGTATAATGATAATTATAAAAAAAAATTAAACATATTTAAAAGATTGTATTTCGTTCCTTAAAATTTTTAAATTCTTCGATAATCAGAATTATAATTTTATATTATTTCTTTTTTTGTAAATAACCATATTGTTAGCAAAAACGTTAAAATGACTCCTTTAATTGAACAATTGAATTATTAGTATCATGATTTCATTTTCACAACTAACTTATCTTTTATCATTTTTAAGAAAAATGATTCTATTTTTTATTCTTCATCAGTATACTTTAAAAAAAAAGTTTAAGACTACAAAATAATTTATCATAATCTAATTAAAAATTGAGAGACATAAATACTAAAAGAAAAAAAGCTACGATAATCAATTCACAATTAAAAATCGATTATGAAAAAACACACAGTACAATACATTTACTTCTATATTCATAAAACATGATTATACAAATACTCATGAGAGATAAAAAAAAATAATATTAATTATTAAAGTAATATTTCACTATTAAGTGAAGACTATAGATTTTTTTTCTTCAAAATTGAGAGAAAACAAATGAGAAATGAGAGTAGAAATAATGAGTATTTTTCTCTTCTGAAACAAACGAAAACAATTGAAAGTGACATATGAGAACAATATGTAAAAAACTAAAAAAACAATGAGAGACAAAATAAAAAATATATTAATAATTTTTTTTATTCTTTATTATATTTGATTTTGTATTTTTTATTTATTAACGTGTGTTAAATAAAAAAATAAAAATTTCTCATCAATTTTAAATTTGTTACATATAATTTTAAAAAAATTGAAATTTTTTGACTACACATAATTTAAAAAAAAATTAAAATTTTTGACGACAATATATAATTTTTAAAAAATTCAAAATTTCTGGCTACATAAAATTTAAAAAGAATTCAAAATTCTTTGGGAGGTCACCCCTTCTTCCCCCCTCCTAACATCCGTCCCTGCATAACATGGTATAATTTCTTTCAATTAAATAAAAGAGTCTGTATGTAATAAATCTTTATATAATTGAATTCATGCTTAAAATTTAATTTTTTATTAAAATTTGGAAATAAATTTAATAATTTTTTTTTAATTTTACTTAAGTTTTTTTAATTCAAGTGATAAAATAAAATAATTAGTAAAAAAATATTAATCATGGGATAATATTTTAAAATTTGACTCCCTATATTTTAATTTTTTATTTAGATATATGAGATTGAAGTTATTTTGTAAAATATTAATTTTTTAAAATTTATATTTTGACATAACTCATTTAAAATTACTTTTTAGAGAGACGAAATTTATTTACATTAATATTTTATTTAATAATTTGATTTGAGTTGTACTTAAAATTTCTTTTCATCTAACTTTATATTTTAAAGATTTTTTTTTAAATAATTTAATTTAAAATAAAATAAAAATAGTGAAGCAATCTATAAATATAAAATAATAAAAAGATAAATGTTTAAATCATATTTTTCTATCAATTCAATTTAATTTTTATTGGTAAATGTTTAACCAATTGTATACAACTTTTGGGGGGTTTTCAACGTGAATTTTTTCATGATGTATAATCTCAAAGTTGTCTACAAGTTTGGTGTAATTGTTTTCTAAAAAATGTAATGAAGGATAAATTTGAAAATAAATAACGTAAACTGTGATTAAAATATTGTTAAGAAAAGTAAAATATCAATCTCCTATTTATTTTTATCTTTATTCTATAATCACATCATATGTCCATCAATTTATAAAACCATGAATGATAGATTCATTGTCTCCCATTAGCACCCAACAACTAGTACTTTGTTTCTCCGTCTAGATGCTACATATGGATAACCAAATTAACCATCACAAGCCAGTGAAGGTATTAGAAGAATGTCAAATTGCTCCACCACCCTCCCTTCCCTCAACCACCCTTCCCCTCACTTTCTTCGACCTTCCATGGTTTTGTTGTCGTGTCCCTATTCAACGCATCTTCTTCTATGAGTTTCCCCATCCTACACACCACTTTCTCCAAACAGCACTTCCCATTCTCAAACACTCTCTTTCCCTCTCTCTCCAACACTTCTTCCCCTTTGCCTCCAATCTCATTGTTCCACCACAACCCCATCTTTCTCACATTCGTTACCTTCATGGAGATTCTCTCTCCTTCATCGTTGCAGAGTCCACCGCAGACTTCACTCTCCTTGCATCTCATTCTCCCCAAGACGTTCGAAACTGGCACCCTCTTATCCCCACCTTGCCTCCTCCACATGTTCACAAAGATGGCACACGTGTCTTCCCTCTCATGACCATTCAAGTCACGGTTTTCCCAAACTCTGGCTTCACCATCTGTCTCACCTTCAACCATGTTGTCGGCGACGGCAAATCACTTCATCATTTCATCAAGTTTTGGGCTTCTCTTTGCAAAGCAAGAGGGGACTTGGATCCCTCTGAAACCTCCATGTCTCTTCCTTCGCATGAGAGGACAAGAGTTAAAGACCCTAAAGGGCTTAAGCTCTTTTACTCTCAAGCATTTGCGATCATGGAACCCAAAATAACTGAGTTTACTGGGCTCCGGTATCGTTTCACGGTTGTATTGAGCCGTAAACATACTGAAAAACTGAAGAATTGGGTTTCCCTTAAACTCAGTGTCTACGATTCTGGGGCATTACACATATCAACCTTTGTTGTAACATGCTCTTTGATTTGGGTAAGCTTGGTTGGATCAGAGGAGAGCACACAAGACTCTGATAAACTGTGCTTCTTGATATTTGCAGCTGATTCACGTGATTGTCCTGAATTTTCGTTAACTTCAACGTACTTTGGGAATTGTGTGGCTACTTGCATGGTGGCAATGAAGAGGAGTGAGATAGTGGGAGAAAATGGGATCGTTGCTGCGGCAAAGGCTATTGAAAGGGAAATTAGAGATTTCAAGAGTGATGCTTTGAGAAAGTTTGAAAATTTGATTTCAGACTCTAGAGAGTTAGAGAAACTAGGTAAATCTGCGCTGATTATTGCAAGTTCGCCAAAATTTGGTGTGTACCAGTCTGATTTTGGTTGGGGAAAGCCAAAGAAATGTGAAGTAGCGCATGTTGAATCGTCAGCTTTTATGTCTCTTTCTGAATGTAGAGACGAAAAAGAAGGAATTGAGGTTGGATTGGCTCTTGAAAGGACGCAGATGAATAAGTTCAACAACAACTTAGAAAAAGAACTCCATAACATTAATAAATGCTGAGCGAACCATTCATGGGAACAGGAGCTTATATTTTTTTCACTTTCTGTTTCAGTCTGAGTATTCTCTTCTTTGTTGTTCCATTTTAGAGTCATGTGCTTGTAGTTCTTGTTAAGTTAGACCAATAATGACTTTGTACTGTTGTTAAAAGAAGTTAAAACACATGAATTTGAATAGGCAGCATTAGAAAAAAAAAATAGTTTTTAATTGTTAGTATAATTGAACTTGAGTCACTTGATTCATGAGAGGATCACCCATTTATCAACAAAATTCCTTTATTATAGATTTACAATTTAATTTTCTTAAACACTAGAATCTTGTTATGTAATATTTAAATAATTTAAATGCTTAATTTATTTTTTTATTAATTTATATAGATTGATATCTTAATTTTTAACTAATATCTTTAAAACCGATAAAACTGATTATTTTTAACACTAAACTTTATTTCTAATACGACCCGACTAAATTTTGAAGCTTAAGAAAAATTATTTTTTAACAAAATTTTATTAATAAATTTTTATAATATATACGTGGCAACACCTTAATCACTTAATATAAGATGAAAGAAATATTTAATGTATCTTAAAAAAATAAACTTTGTCAACTTTTATAAAAAAACTTTTAGTTAAAGTATCATAATACATTTCTTTAATACTATCGTAAGCACTACTTTGCCAAACATGTGGTTCCTATTCTATTTATGTATTAATTATTGCAAGTCATATGTCGTTTTTTGTATGTCATTTCATCGTCAAAGCTTGCAAGATAATTGGAGGACAGAATGCGTTCTCTTATCATCGTTTTATCTGTTTGTTTTATGTGTTTTTTGGCGAACATGGTGAGAGAGAGAGAGAGAGAAAACATAGTTGATTTTTTTTCCCACGCATAACACGATATAATTTTTTTCAACTAATTAAAAGAGTCTGTATGTAATAAATCATTATATAATTGAATTCATGCTTAAAAAATAATTTTTGATTAAAATTAAGATATAGCTTTAATAATATTTGTGTTTAATCAACAAAGATGAGTGCATGGTTTAACAAATACTTAAAAAGTTATTACAAAAAATCTTTTATTAATTATCAATTTTAGGGATAAAAGATAATTAGTTATTATAGTGACTAATTTATATAGTGACTATTGACTAATTTAGATATTAATTTATAAACTATAAATTATTGGTAACTAAAATAATTTTTAAATTGGTTTCTAAATTAGTCATTATAATGAATTGGTTTCTAAATTGATCACTGACATTAACTACAAAAAAAATTGGTCTCTAAATTTGCTTTATTATTGATCAATTTAGAGACCAATACTTTTAGTAGTTAAAACCTTAGTAGATAATATTAGTATTCTATTAATAAACTATAGTGACTAATTTAGGGATCAATATTTAGAAACTGTTTCAGTTACGAATAATTTTTAATTTATAAATTGGTAACTAAATTTGTCACTGTGGTGGCTTATTAGTTTTTATCACTAAAATTGGTTAGTAATAATAGATTTCCTTGCAATGAATAGAAGTATGCTTTAGAAATCAAACTCAATTATTTTATTGTTAAAAGCTTGAGTTATAAATAAGAAAAAACAGCTAATTGATTTTATTTTATACAATTTGTTACCTCTCCAGAAAATATCATTTTTCTTTCTTTGTATTCTTTTTAAGATTTTGACCGATTTACTCACCTATTGAAGTGCACCATAGTAGTCACTACAAGAAAATCTTTGATTAATTACTAATTTCAATGACAAAAAATAATTAGTCACTATAGTGACCAATTTATAAACTAAAAATTATTGGTAACTAAAATAGTTTCAAAAAGTTATGATTGGTCTCTAAATTGGTCACTAACATTAGCTACCGAGGTTTTGTCTACCAAAAAAATTGGTCTCTAAATTAGTCTCTAATTAGAAAATTGGTTTCTAAATTGGTCTTTAAGCATATTTTTTGGTCATAAAATTTGTCACTATTTGATAGTTTTCATGTAGTGAGTCTTGGTATAAAATACTCTACAAACCTAGTTGGTTAAAATATTCATTAGATTAAGTTCACCTTTTTATCTCTTTTTGAGTCGTTTAAAAAAATCGTGCATGTATGTGATGTTATCTAATCAAATGAGACTCAAAAGGGTTCAAGATGAACCTCTTTATTTTTTTTTTGTAATCAAGTAATCAAATTATTTATCTAACTTGATATGAGCTTAATTCTAGATAAGGAAAGGTAGCTTAATATTTGGTATTTTTATGAACTATCTTATATGAGTATTGACATTTTTTTTGTTGAATGTTTAAAGTGTGATTGGTGTTGAATATTGATTAGATGAGTTAGACAAGTTTGTCAATTGACTCATTAGAAGACTCAATAAATGATGCTAAGTAATGCAGATTAATAAGGCTCAATTAGTCCCATCTCCAAAAAGACTACAAAATATTCTAAGATACATTTATTGAGGCAAAAATTCATATATTAATGGTAATTATGATAAATCTCAGTAGTTTGATTACGTCTTGATATTTCTTTATACCAAATATTTATAGAATGTTTGGTATCCCCATTATTATTTATTCAAGGTAAATTGTTATTTTATTGAAATTCGTTAATATTACATTACATGTTATGTCACATGGATCCAAAGCGTAAAAGATCCTATAAATACATCTAGGATTTTCAAGGAATACACACACTCTCATATACTCATACTCACTATGATCAAATGTCTTAATTCTCTTACTAACTTGAGCATCAGAGAGTCTTAATCTTTTGCAGGTGGATCTTTCCCTTTTGAGTAACAAGGTATTTGATTCTAGTCATCGGGAGCATTCAAGTCACCACTTGGATCTTGCCACTTGTACAAAGGTCAACGCTCCAAATTTGGTAAGAACTTTTGTCGCCCACCGTGGTGCTCAAGTAAAACATTTTCCTTCCTCCCTAATTTATATTATCTCTACGCGATACCATCACATTTTGAAATCGTCTCATTCATACTACCACGAGCTTTTATGGTGAAAATTTTGCAATTTCCTTAAATAAAATGTTATCTTGACATTCCTTTTCTCTACATTTGATTATGATATAATGGTTTATTGAACATTGACGAAGAAAAATCTTCCTTGTACTTTGACAACATCTATCATAAATGCTACAAATAACAGTGGGTCTAGGTAAAACTTTATCGTGCTTCCACATTTTATATGTTCCTCATAGATAGTCATGATCATGTTGGTGTTCCCAATTCATATGACAATAAATTACTATTTAAATTATAGTTTGGGACACGTTGTGATGAGGTTGCTTTTAAGATTATTTGGTTTCTTACTAGAACTGAGCCAAAGGCTTTTTATATACATAGAAATGTCACTCATTTCATTAATATCTTTCACAAGCCCTTAGAAATTAATGAGTGCAAGAAGCATCTTATTACGAAAAAAAAGAGAATGCAATGTGATAGAATTTTATGCAATTCACGTGTCACAGTAAAACGTGGGGCAACCACTTTCCACATTTTATTATTTTGCTTTCACTTGTCATCATTGATATGGTAGAATTTTAAGGTTAAATCAGTTACCTTTTTAAAATAAATTACTTTTTGTTATTTAAAAGCTCAAATACTATTTTATATGGGTTTTTTGTTGTTGGATTTGGCCCCTCGAGGACGGATCTCGACTTGCCTCTTTTCCAAACAATGGAAGGGTCATCAAGCTTAATAATACCACACATGAAAGTCATTTGAAAATCATCTCAAAGGCACAAGCTTGGATGGAAAGTCATTTGAGAACCATCTGAAAGGCATAAACTCATATGGAAAGTCATTCGAGAACTATCTCAAAGGTACAAGCTCAGATGAAAGGTCATTTGAGAATTATCTAAAGGCAAGCATAAGCTTGGATGAAAGTTTGACTCTTGAGAGCCTAATACTCCAACTCGGAGACGAGGCTTTGATAAAACTTACAATGATGATAACTTACATATCGGTCTCAACCATGACGACGACCAAATTTTCGATACATGAGGATGTTATGCACAAGGTACGAGAAGAAACTCAAAAGTACGAGTGGTATTTTTTGTCGGAGTATCAGTGTCATGACTAAGGATATTTCATCAAATCAAAGAAAAAAACACGAATTTCTATGAAGAAAATTTTGTAAAGGGTCAAAGGAAAATTCTGGCTAGAAAAGACAAGGTTCTTAAGTTTATCCATCGTGACTTACCTCTCTTTCTTAGGAGTCTACTTTGTAAACTTTCAACATTATTTCTCTTTAGAAAAATTTCTATACACCACACAAATGGAGTAGAAAGAGATCACACTTCACCTCATCATGGTGAAAGGGTGACTATGTCCCATCATCCTACAAGAGCAGAGCTTGAAATGAACAACTGTAGGGATACACCCTCCAGATGAGGCAGTTGGCATGACCATAATCGCAACAACGGAGGAGGAGTTGTCTGTCTTCAAGCCTGATGGCAATGAATAGGAGTGAGATAATGGGAGAAAATGGGATTGTTGTTGTGACAAATGCTATTGAAACGGAAATTAGAGATTTCAAGAGTGATGCTTTGAGAAAGGCTGAAATTTTGATGACAAACTTTAGAGAGTTAGTGAAAATACATAAATTTGTGTTGCCTATTGTAGGTTCACAAAAATTGGGTGTGTACCAAACTGATTTTGGTTGGGGAAAGCCTAAAAATTGTGAAGCAGCACACATTGAATCATCAAGGTTGATTTCTCTTTCCGACCGTAGAGACAAAAAGGAGGAATTAAGATTGGAATGGCTCTTGAAAGGACTCATATGAATAAGTTTACCAACATATGTAGTTTCATTTGGAGGCCTTAAATGTATGTTCCAAATTAAAAGTAAACAGATATATTCATTTAAAAAATTATTTAAAAGTATAGTTCTCTTTCTCTATGCTACTTTGTTAAAGTATATTTTCCTTCATCAAAACATTCATCACTAAAAGCATAATTTTATAAGTAAATAATATAGAAAAGAAACATCTTTGTCACCTTCTGAAGGGTCTTTCCTCTCTATAAGTAAGTAAAGAGAAGAGAGATATGATTCAAAAAGACCTAAAAAAATGTCACCTACGAGAATTAGGGGAAAGTCACATAAAGAAATAATCTTAGTCTTAATCCTAATTTATTAGGATCAGGGGAAATCTCTTAACATGAGTGTGACTCGTACATGAAAAAAAAGATTAAAAATTAAAATACGAGATCAAAGTCTTACGTTTGATAAAATTCAAAAACACCAAAGAAGATTGAAGCAGGCTTATTAAGATAACTAAAATCATCTTTTATAACTTTAATTCAATGCCTCTTGATTGATTTGGGGAAAAGGAGAAGGTGAATTTGAGTGAATTAGAAGGTAAAGTTTATGTTATTTACTTTAAAGGATTGAGAGGTGAAAGTAAGTGGATTTAGAAATAAAGTTTTTTTTAAAGTTTGTGAGTGATTTGATTTATGTGATGGGTTAAAAATTAAGTTTACTGGAAAGAAAAACAAGATTATCAAATTTTCTTTGATGTTGAAAGTAATCTAATATTCTATTTGGATGAGTTATATTTATTTTTTAAAAATATTTAATGAATAAATTAGAAAAAAATAATTATTTTAATAAAAGTATAATAAAATACTGTATATTTACATATTGATGTTTTTTTTTTGTAAACAATTTAACATTTGGGTATTAATTATTGTTGTAAACATTATTTTGAAACTCATACTTTTACACTGCTATCATAATTATACAATATTATTAGTGATGATTTACGTCATTAATTTATATAAATTCAGAGAACATGCACGTGAATAGACTTGAATTAAGAAAATAAAAAGTATAATGAAGGACATTACGGTAATCTTACATAAATCACAAATCTTTACATATAAGAAAGGATAGAAAAAATATAGAATCTCTCAATTCATTTTTTTTTCTCTCAATCCTTACAAATGAACACTTCGATCACCCTAAACATTCCTGTGAATAATAAATAGCCTCAAATAAACATAGTCTTAACGAAACTAGATTCAATAATAGTTTTTTTGGTTAAATTAATCTTTTGGTCATTGTATTTGTCAAGTAGTGTCAAATTGGTCCTCTAATTTTTCTTTGTCTCAATTTAGTCCTTTTTTTAAAAACAAGATTCAATTTGGTCATTGTCGTCAATTTTGACCAAATGGTGTTAAAGTCAACGTCACGTGTCAATTTGTGGTTTTTTGGATTTTTTTAATTCTTTTACACATGTCACTTCAAAATTGTGTCACATGTCAACATGATTCAATTTGGTTCCTATATTTGTTTTTAGTTTCAATTTAGTCCAAATTGTTGTAAAATGAAGCAATATTGCTCCTCCTTAAATTGAGACTCAACTTACTTTTTGTATAAATCTTATGATGATATTCTTACTAAAATTGACATTTTTATTAAATATCTGTATAAATATTTTTAAACAAACTTTTTGTTTTTAGTTTTATTATTAAACAAAGTTAAACATCAAACCTAATTTCAATAATTAACCATTTTGTCGTCATATATAAAGGAATCAAGTGTACCTATTATACAAATTTAACGAAGATAAAAAATTAAATAACTTGTCACGCATAAATTTAAGAACTAAATTTCAAATTTAAAACAAAACTAAAGCTTAAAGTTTCGTATAGCATTTAAAGTTAATTTAAAAATATTTCTAGAAATATTTAATAAAAATGTTAATTTTAGTAAAAATATCACCATAAGATTTGTACAAAAAGTATATTGAGTCTCAATTTAAGGAGAGACAATATTGCTCCATTTTTACAAAAATTGAGATTAAATTGAAACTAAAAACAAATATAGAAACCAAATTGAATCATTTTGACACATGATACAACTATGAAATGACATGTATAAAAAATAAAATAAAAATTCAAAAAAAAATAAAAATTCAAAAAAATTACAAATTAACACGTAACATTTACATCAACATCGTTTAGCTAAACTAAAAAATCAATTTAACATTACTTAACAAATACAAAGATCGTAAGAATAATTTAACCTACTTTTTATTCTTCTTTTAAGACTATTGTATAACACTACTTTGGCAAACATGTGGTTCCTATTGTGTTTATGCATTAATAGGTCACATGTGGTTTGGTGTATGTCATTTCAACGTAAAAGCCTATAAGATGATTGGAGGACAAAATTATTTCAGTCATCAATGTTTTGTGTGTTTTTGGTGCATGTGATGATGAATAGGTTAAGAGAAAGACAGAGAGAGAAAATATACATGATTGTTTTTAAAATATGATTTTAATTATAAATTAAATTTTGAAATTAAAATTAATCCGAATTTCAAATTTTAATATATTTTGATTTTAAATTTAAAAAATTAATTGATATAATATTTTTTAACCTAAATTCAATAAATTTTTTTAATCAATTAAATGTATTTTAAGATGACGTTTAAATTTTTAATAACATTTTGACATTTTCAGTTCAAATATCAACATAAAATATCATTTAATGAATTCAAGAAATTTAACTTACGTTAAAAAACTATATTTATTTACTCTAAAAATTTGAAACGGAGATATGTTAAAATTTGACACAAAGACTAATTTGAAACTTCTCATCCAAATTTAAAAGTTAAAAACATATTTAATTTATTTTTATACAATATAATATAATTTTCTTTAATTGATTAAAGAGTTAGTATGTAATTAATAAATATTCATATAATTGAATACATGCTTAAAAAATAATTTTTGATTAAAATTATGACACAACTTTAATAATTTCGTGTGTTTAATCAACAAATTTTATAATAAAGATCAGTACCATAAATTTGTGTTTTTTAATAGAAACATCATAAGATATATTCGGCTATTTTACGGTTATAGGTTAATTTAACTAATTTTTGTAAAAAATAGGTTACTTAACTAAAATTTTATAAAAATGATGTTGAGTCATGACGACTTCTAAGATAAATTTATCACGCATTCGCACAATTTTATAAATTTAAAAAGAGTTAAAGTCAACATGATACTTAACCATTTTTTCGTATTTAAAATAAAACACAAAATTGAAGTTGCCATGATGGAAAATGACTAACGTATAAAAAGATATAAAGAAGTCGTTAGATATCATGATAACGAATTCAACTTTTTAAAAATTTCTAAAAAATCGACCCATGCATGAAGATTTTACCTTAGGAGTCGTCAAAACTCAATACGACTTATTTGATCTTTGTAAATTTTTAGTTAACTAACCATTTTTTGTAAAAAATGGGTTAAGTTAACCCAAAATTGTAAAGTGATCGATATAGTTTGTATTTAAAAGATTGTGTGTATTTTCTTTTACTTTTATTTATCAATTTTAGTATGGATTCTGCAAGGGATGGCAACGGAATGGAATGTGGACGAGTTTCGTTATCTCATACATATTCTTGTAGAAAAATTTCATCTCCATCCCTATACCCAAATCTAACGAGTATCGAACTTTTGTCTCATCCCCATCGGATAACGGGTATAATCTTGTACTCATACCTGTACTCGTTTTTTTACTACTTCAATATTAAGTTTGATTAGTTTTTATAAAATAATAAAAAATTATAGTTAGGGAAACATAATATTATCAAATATTCAATATTAGGAGGATGATTGTTGCTTCGATATTAAATATTTTGAAATAAATTATAATTATTTACATTTTAGATTAGAATACCATATAAAATTTAATGAGAACCAAAACATTTATTAAATTTGCAAACATTAATGAAACCTAGTTGATAAAATTAAAAAATATTTAAAAAATATATATAAAAAAGGAAAACAAATATTCAAATTAAAATATATTTTATATGTTTGTTTATTTCAATTTTTTAACTTTTAATGAATAGTTTTTATACGCTAATAAAAGTTATAATACATCACTTGATCAAAATGACGCAAAAAACAAATAATAAACATAATAACAAAATTTTGACATAGATCTTGTATCTTTTGAACTCCAATATATATTGGATGGTGATAAAAAAATATTCATGACAATTACATTAAATTTTTATATTGTAGAAAATAAAAGTTATTTATATAATTATAATGAAAAAATTACAGTATGATTGATAAGAGTTAGAAAATAAAAAATAATTAGATAAATATATCGAAATGTTACATGATGAAAATAAACAACAAATAAAAATATTAAAAAATTAACAAATGTGTGTCTTAGAAACAATTTGAGAGACTTTTGAAATAAATCGTACAAAGAAAAATAAATGTATAATTAAGGGTATGATAAGATGAAAAATATTTTAGAAATCTAAATTTTTTTTTCAAATATCAACAAATATACTCAATGGATGAGAAATAACGAAAATTATTTTAGCGAAACAAAAGAATTCTTCAAATAAAATAAGAATGAATAATAATAAGTAAATAATTTTTTTTATATTACCTAGTAAATGAAAGGTTTTTGTTATTAAACACTTAAATTGAAAGTACTAAACATTCTCATCTGAAAGGAAAATATATAAATAAAAATATTAAAAAATAATATAAATATTCAAATGTGAGACATAAAAAATATATCATTTAACACAATTACATAAAGGTTATGATAAGATAAAAAATATATTGGAGATGCGAATGAGTTTTATGACAAACCAAATAATTAAAAGAAATAAAAATTTGAAATTA
>Ga0209389_1002833_pt1 | contig 13546 bp, 9 predicted proteins | sample CowpearedBW_FD_187526 | JGI IMG/M metagenome (GOLD analysis project Ga0209389, IMG submission 187526) | Root nodule microbial communities of legume samples collected from California, USA - Cow pea red BW (SPAdes) (version 2) | ecosystem: Host-associated > Plants > Roots > Nodule | place: USA... | reverse complement strand
GTGCTTCTCGTGAGGGGTGGAAGAGAATGGTAATGTAGCACAAAGATATCTCGCATGAGGAAAGTCTCGGCATGCAATCTGCAAGCCAAAATTAAAATGAGTTAACACATGTGAAATACCATAGCTACATCTTCCATTACCAAAGACAAGCATCAAAGCAGTATATTTAATTAAAACTCCCTGCATGCAAACCAAAGAAAATTTTGGACAGATAATTAAATAATAAAATAAGCAGATAGCAAATAGTATGTTTCCCTTAAAACAAATGGCTATATAATAAATTTTAGTTGGACTTGGAATTACTCTAAACTATACTTCTTCAAAATTTTGGAACTTTGCTATAAGTTAAAGCGTGGGTAAATCACCAATAACCGTCAAGTTGAGACACGGGTATAATGACTGAAATCCTCTAAAACTATGTTTTGCATGTACTCTGTATAGAGGTAGCAACATTTAACAACTGTACCTTGGGGTCTCAAACAAGATCAGCAATTCTAATTTCAATATCCTCGGATATGAATTCATTTAGTGTTTTCTCAGATGCAATAGTCAAGATGCATTGTCCAGACTCGAACAACTCCATCATATCTTTGGCCACCGTCACTTTCCTCATAAGGCAATTTTATGCCCTGCAAGAATTTGACATGAGGCTAACCCTGGCAAAGATGTACCAAAGGGCCTAACCTAATTTCTGCTAAAAATAGCATTACCAATAAACATATCGCTCTCCCCACCACCACCCCCACAAAACCACAGGACATGATTTTTTAGAGATGCAACATTCAATATTAGGTTTAAGATGTTTGAATTTACAAAGGAACTAGCCAAAACCCTTGGTCACTCCACTAACCCAGACAAATCACACCAACAGCATTACATGAAGGAAAAAGTAATAAAAATTCCCACGTATGTGACCGCAATGTTATCACTGACGACAAGGATTTATGTCATTATGTCACGCAGTTTCTGCCGCATTTGCCCACGATATTGAAGATCACAACGGCAACTTAAAACCTTGAAAATCAGTGTCATCAAATTACGATGGAATATGAAGATCTATTTCAAAACACTACTGAAATGGTAATTCTAAGTAAAGCACAATAAAACACAAAGTATCTGTCACAATCGAGAGATAGAACAGTATACAAAGAGTAGGCAACAAATGAAAAAAATAATAATACAACTTCGGAAATGTTAATCAATTTTAAAAGAAAGCATTCTCAAAAAACAGAATCCATTGAAGCTTAACATGTCAAGGAAACAGTTTCAGCGTCGTTATACCTATTTATGATTCTATGTTTCCTGTAACAAAACCAAGGTTTTAAAAAAACGGTCCGAGACCACAATTTCAGCAACAATACCAAGGTATTTGGAGTGTCCACATCCAAAACCGCGGCCGCATTTTCCCGCAGTTCCCTGAAATACCTATGAACACGAAGAAACCGCAAACATGCAACAACCGAAAAGAAAACACTTGATCAAAACTCATGCAGCCTAAAACCCAAGCCTAGTTAATCACAAAATTCACAAAATCAAAACAACACAAACAGTGCGTCAGCAACACAAATCAAAGCAAAGCACACACTCTCATCAATTAACGCTTTCCAGGTGCAAATAACAACTCATAATAGCAAAATTTATAATGCAATTCCCATGAGCACTGTCACAAACAGAGGAATAAAGCACGGACACAAATACCTGACCCTTTTCCCCAATTACAAGCAAATCATCTGACCCATTTGCTTCCTCTTCAACAGATGCCACACCGTTTTCAGGGTCACTCTCCAGAAGCACGCAATCATCATCATCGTCATCGCCACCCAAATCCTCTACAGCCAAAACTGAAGACTTTGACTTCAGCACAGGCTTGTTCTCGCGGATTTCAACAACCTTGACTGAATCATCGGATTCTTCGTCAGAAGAGAACAACATCTCTCTTATAAATTTGAAATCGGTTACAGTAAGACTCTCCTCCAAACCCTCTTCTTCATCGGAGCTTATATCTAATATCTCACGCATGGCTGGCTCCCACACTCAACAGCAACAAGAGGGTTTGCTGAAAACCTCAAAAGGTTTCAAATTTTGGAGTACACTGGCAGTGGGTTCTTTAAATTCTCCTAGAAAATCAAGCTTAAAAAAATGGGAAGTATAAAAAATTATGGGAAGCCTTGGTTAAGGAGGAGAGAAAGACTTAGAGAGACTGACGAAGAAACAGCGTATTTTCAGGGGAAATGAGTGACCAAGAAAAACAATGGCAATTGCTGAAGCCTTTTATAGTGGTTGAGATATATTACTTTTCTGAGCATGGATGAATATATTAAATAAATAATAAAATAATTTTTTGTTCAAAAAAATATGAAAAGTTATATGAATTAAGATGACGTCTTCTTTCTACAAATAATGTTGTTTTAGAATTAAACATGTTGATGAGAAAAAAATATTAATATAATTTATTATATATTTTTAATATAATTTTAAAAAGAATTATTGTAAAATTTAATAATCATATTACATATACTGGTATGCATTTCAATGAAAATATAGAAATCATTTGATTTTATAGTGTATTTCATAAAGAGTACACTTGTTCCTATTGGATTAATATGATGTTATTATGCGATCAGAAGAAAAGTCTTATTGTAATCTCTAAACTCTTCAAACGGGTTTCTGTGTCCTTATTCTAGACTGCCTATTAAGTATTTGTCTCCTTTTTGTCACAAATGAGGATTGTACCTACAAAAGAAACTTCAACGTTCAAGTCAACACAAAGTTTTTCTCAAGGTTAAATTTGGGATTAGTGATTAAGGAATTGTGTACCTTTGGTCATGGGGTCCACTTATATTTATAAAAATCATTTTGCCTTTTTACTTTCATCTTAATCAACTGGGCTTGTTTATGGGCCTTGAATCTTTTATTTTGAAGTTAATTAGGCTTGTTATTGTTTCCATTGGCCGAATCTATCAATGGATTTTAGTGAAAGTTCCTTAAGATTTGTCTAAGTTAAGGTTATGATGTGAGGTGTGTACATAGCGGTCTACTGCCATATTATCTTATTTCATTCCCTACTTATGTCTTATGGTCGTCTACTTTTAGTTACTTGGAGTGTACTTAGCATGGTGCTTGTATGGTTGACTTCTCGTTCTTTTGTTTATGGCTAGGTAACTCCTTGACGTGAGTTCTCGACCACAGGGGTAATTTGGAGGTAACCGACTTATTTCACCTCGTTAGTCCGAGGAGTATTCGGCCTATTTGAACCTTACCGTACAATAGTGAATAAAGAAATTGTAAAAGATGTCATAATAAGATTTAATGAAAGATATTAATACGGGAAATTTTAGACAATATTGTAAGTAGAGCTGTCAAAACGTAAAACCATCACGGGTTGGCCACTTAGTGAGTCAACCCAACCCGACTCACTTATTAGCGAGTCAAAAAAAAATTGAACCCGACTTGGCTTACCATGGGTTGGTGGGTCAAAACGGTTGGCTCACTGGTTCACTTAATTAAAAAAATACAATTTTTTTCTTCCACCTAAGAAAAACTAATTTATATTTAGGATTAAAATATAAATAAACTTCAATAGAATCCAAATACAATCCAAAAGGATGTTAAACTCCAAATACAAACCAAAACCACAAAAATACAAATTACCAATGTGTTGGCTAAAAATACCAATTTAACCTGACCCAAATGCAAAACCCATTATAATAAAAAAACACTTATGTGACCCTTTATTCACGAGTTGGTGACCCAACCCAGCTCACCACAGGTTCAACCCGGGTGAGTCGGATCAAAAATTAACCCGTATTGAGATTTGTAAAAAGAAAATTAACCCAATCCGGCTTGAACTCGTGGTGGGTCGGGTTGGCTCACGGGTTCCAACCCATTTTGACAACTCTAATTGTAAGGTTATCAATTGAGAATCTGATCACACTTTATAATAGGTGAACAACTTAAGATCATTATTGTTCGAACAAAAATTCAAACAAAGTTTTCATTTACTTTAAGGTTTCCTTTTTCTCTTAGTTTAATATGTTTTTTGTCATCAATCTTTGTGAGATTAGTTGGGAGAATTGTTTTTCTCAATTTGTTCTACCATATTGTTAATTATCGTCATTTTTGGATACCTTATTCTTGGTCTCTAGTTGATGGTAGTCTTATTTCTTGAGTTGTAGAGCTTTAGTTTTGAGAAAAGTTATTTTAGGTAAGAAAAGCTAGTAAAAGTTGTGTTATTACTTGTTTGGAGTTATGATGATGAGGAATATGAGATAATTTGATGAAAATGTTGATTTTTCTTGTTGGATGGTTATTTATATGGTGATTCAATTAAGGTTATATATGATAACTTGAGATGTTTGTTTATGCATTCAGTTAGGTTGTCATTGAGTCAAACTAGCTAAATGAAAAAAAAAACATTTTTAGTATAAATGCTTTACTGGGATAGGCCTAACTGGAACATTTAAATTCAGTTTGAATTATTGATTTTGTTTTGTTTAATTGAACTTCATGATGTGGTTAAATTGATCTATGATGTATATGTATTGTAAAAAGGGTTATCTGAGCATAATTTGCATTAAATTAGATATATTTTGGTATAAAAGAGTAAAATGACTCAAATAGGTCCAATAGGCCAATTTAATACATATCAATTTAAGAATTATGTAATTTCACTAGGCAAGATCTCAAAACTGCTAGGCAGGATCTTAGAGTCATTGGGCATGAATGGAAATTTTACATTCTAATGAGCACTCAACTTTCTTCTCGTTGGGTAGGCCATCCCAAGTTGGGTGCACCAAGCAAATTTTGCTTCTACGGGCTATGTTATTTTAAAAATCCAGAGAATGGAGTGATAATGTTTGTTGGGCAAGTTCGAGTTTCGCTCATGAAATTTTAAAGATTTTTCTCCTAGTACTCAATCATTGGGTCAACCATTTTCTCGACTAAGCGAAAAAAAATTTAAACAAAATCCAAAGAGCTTGAGTAGCATGATTTTGCTCGGAGAACCATGCTACCTATGAGCAAGCTTAACTTCCAAGTTGCCTCGTTGGGCAATGGAATGAAGGCACTGGGAAAAATTAAATGTTCCAAATGTATGAATGAGTAAAGTTAAAGGGTTTTCGATTTTGTGTGTATATTGAATTTATTATTTAAGATAAGATATGTGATTGTAGTGACTACATTGAAATGATGTTAGTGATGTATTGAAAAGTTTGTCTATTTCTGATACTATACTGCCTTTGTGATGGCTCCTTCTCCAAGCAAGGTGGCACTAAGCGGGTGTAGAAGCTCAAATTTTTGAAGGTAGGAGTAAGTTATAATACGTATATAGTAATATGTGAGTCTTCTACAAGTAGAGTAAATATTTATGTTATGAATGGATCATGAGGATTGGGTTAAGATGTTGTATGATAAACATTTGATTTTTGATAAGAATTATTGATTTGAGACGATGGTGATAAAATTATGCATGGTATGTTTCAATTTTAACTAGTTTACCTTATGTGTTTTTGTTGTGTTGTTGTGTCCACTTGCTATAATCATATATTGCATGTGAGCACAGAAAATAATGAAAGTGATAATAATAAACAACAATGACTTTTTTTTTTGACGTTGGATAATTTGTAAATACATACTATATGTAAATATTCATATTTTTTTATTGTCTACTATTAATTATGTAATAATATAATTAATAATATTTTATCCATTAATTTGGATCGTTACAAATTAAAAAAAACTATGTAAAAAACAATGAATTATATCAAATGACATCTAAATTAATTATATGGCTTAAAACTTATAGAAATAAATAAATAAAACAGGGATGTTGAGACTACATATGTTTAAACTTTATGACTGTTTAATAAAAAAAACAATTGATCAACCATGCTACATAGTAAAAAGTTAACTCTTGAAAAATTAAAAAACATAATTACATTACATTAACAAATTTAAAATATAAGTTTAAATATTTTTGCTCATGATATAATATTTAAAAGCTAAAATATATCTTTATAGTTTGAAATATATTTAAATTTATTTTTAATTCCTATAAAACCTTAATATATTTTCAGTTTTTTATTTATAAAACATGGTTTGCTTTATTTTTATACCACTCTCATGTCATTTTTAGGTTATTAACAAAGTGTTAATTTTTTTGGTCCGAATTTTATTATGTCGCATTGTTTTTAACATCTTATTATGTAATTTAGTCAAATTAAATAATTTTATAAAACATCGCTTCGATAATATTTTTTCTCAAAACTTACTCTTAAAAAAGTAGTTGATTTTAACATAAAATAAAACTTTTTAGTTTTATGATTCGGAATGTATTTTTAAATCTTAAATTTATCACTTTGGTATAACCTACAATAAAAATATATTTTTTTATGAAATTTTAAGTTTTTAGATGAAATTTTAAGTTTTTGTATGAAATTTTAAATTTTTTGATATACAAAAATATATTTATCTAAAAATTACCTATTTTCTAGGAGTTAGATACAATTTTTCAAAACTTCTAAAAATTCACTAATTGACATTAAACAAATTAAATTTTGCCAATTGATTGTATTAACAACAAAGACTATTTAATGACCATTAAATAATAAAAGGAATGAAAAAGTCTTACATTCTAAAAACACATTCAATTATTACATCTTAGATTTATAACTCCATTAATTAAAATGTTAAATGTTGTTCTTTCTAATTTTAAAACATAATTACATACACGTTCAAGTAAAATATGATTTGTTTTGGAGAAAGAAATTCCACCGGGAGATTCCATTATTTGTTCGGTAGTGTATGAATTGATGTAGGAGTTTAGATTGTGGACGTTATCTTGTCGCTCTAATAATCATTCAGAATCAGGTAGAGTAGGATGAGGTATATGGTGAGAGGTGTAGGAGGTCCTAGTCTAGGGCTTTTACCTTGGTCAAAGATGTTAATGGACTAACCTTGTGTATGGTAGGGTGAAACTCATTGACAATGACTTTATAGAGTAGTAAAGACCACCACAAGTGCAAGATCCCCCCTGAGATTTAACATCAATGGTTGTATCCGGATAATTGAGTCTTTTATAGTCTTCTCTTATGAATTGTATGTGTTGATGAAGGATTGATGAAATCTTATAACCTGAATTATATGTTCCATATATAATATTCTTTTTATATATTAGTTTACCCTCCCTTGTTTGTTTGTTTGTTATGTGTTATGTTCTTCTCTTGCAATGATCACCTTATTGGTGTGAATAGATTGAGATACACATGATAAAGGCACCTCCTGTGGTTGAAGAGTTAGTTGTCTATATGGTTAAGTAATATTAGATCATGTTAGGTATAGTCTTGTAATATAATCATACTATAATATTATGTTGTAAGACTGTACTAATATACAATATAGATTGAATTATTTGTTGTTCTTACAAGGTCGAGATAATACCTTGCATCGAACTATGAACTTCACAATGGGTTCTAGTATTCGTTCTTCGTATGTCCAAAATGGGGATTATCTATAAAAAGGAATTCCAACTCACAAGTTAACACAAAGCTTCTCTCTAGGTCAAATCTCAAATTAGTGATTAATTAAATGTGCGTCCTTAATTACAGGGGTCCATTTGTATTTATAATAGTTTTTTTACCTTTGAATTACCTTAATTACTCTTGCTGGGTTTGGGCTTTGGGCCCATTGATTAAGGTTATTTGGGTTTGTCTTCCTAGGCCTAATTTTCTAGCAGAAGCTTCAATGGAAGGTTATCTTATATTTGTCTAAGTTAAAAGTTGGAAAAACGAGAGGGGGTTGACTATATACCGGTCTGCTGCCATGTTACCGACCATAGCTTTTACTTATGTTGCATAGTCGTTTTCTTTATATCAATTAGTTTCCTGGGGTGTGTATGTTTGGGGTGGTTCGCATGTGGTCATCTTTTTAGTATTATGTTCATAAGCTTATGGTTAAGTTTTCTGTAGTAGATTTCCAGGTATGGTAATTAGTTGGCTAGTTCTCTATTATGGTGGACGTATACATTTGGTTAAGAAGTATTCGACCTCACCTTGTCGACCTTAAGTGGCTTTTCCTAACCTTTGTGACCTATATACAATACATACGACCTTAAAGGTTGTAGCGACATGGCTTTACCAATTCTTTGTTGTGTTGAATTTTATTACTGATTTTTATTTTATTATTTATTTCATTTTATTATATATTATTTTAAAAAGAAGAATTCCTATTTTCTTTAGTTCTACTTTCCTATGGTATGATAGCTCCCAACCTCAAGGAATGTAAATGACAAAGAGGTTTGATGAAAGGTGATGTCATGTGGGTAGGTTTGAGAGTATAAGTGTTTTGTTATGAAGCTTAGCTTGGAAAATGGGGATAGTGGGAATGTATATGACTGCCTCGTAAATTGTGCCTTTTATGACGTTTTGTAGAAGAGTAATGATGACAGTGAGTCAAGCGGGAACATGAAAGGTTGCAACCATTTGTTTATAAAAAGGAGTTCATTTGTAATTATGAGTCTTGCGAGACTCTTAGCTTGTTTGTGCTGTCAAGATATCTATGCAAAAGAAAACATCTGATTGCCACATACATGTATCTTCTTTAAGGTATGTCTTGTAGTTGTTTTAGTTGGGGGGTCTATGAGTGGTACATGTACTCATGGTAGTTGGCCTATTACCTCTTCTATAAGTGATTTGTTGTTTAGAACATATGGTTTGATTATAGAAACAATTCCCGATATTAGGGAGGATTCAATGGAGGAGTTGGGCGAGAATGACTTACCGCGTAGAGAGAGATACGAGTGGGTATTGTCAGTAGTTATAGGGTAGTTCTCAATATATAGATAGTCTAGGGTCTTGAATTATTGGCTGAATAGTATTTATGCATTTGAAAAAGGTATGTCACCGGATATAGTCTCGTTAAAGAGGGTGAGTGTCATATACAATGTTTGTCATAGTCGAGAACAATACAACGAGGAACTCTTCTATATGTATATGTGTCACTTTGTGCAGTTGCACATTCGATTACCTTTCGATAACTTCACCATGGGGGTGCTTCGTTTGTTGAATGTAGCACCTACTCAACTACATCCTAATAGTTATGGCTATTTGCATGTATTTAGGTTGCTATGTCGGTCATTATATATACGATCCTCTCGAGAGTGTTTCTTATACTTTTATAACACACATCCTAAAGATCCAATTACCTGGTTGTCACTAGTTAGTAGGCCAGGTATCAATATTTTAGATGCATATTCTCAATCCTTTAAACGTTTTAAGTACGATTTCTTTAGAGTTGTTGTAAAGCCAGCTAGCTGGTCATGCTCATTTTTATGATGAAAACAGTGAAACAACGTTCCCATTTTACTGGACCAATAATCCTTGGAGGTATAAGGATATGCAGAAGGAGATATTGCCGATTGAAGCCAAATGTTAGTGTTCGCAAGGGTGTGGACATTAACCTTGATGAGGATGTTACTAAGTCTTTAGATGATATGGATCTTGTTGCTGCTATCCAAGCTTTACTGGAGTTTAGTAGTAAAACTTTGATTATGGGTCACAAGGTTGGCGGCTTATTGCAAAAAGGAATTAAGGGATGGTGATAAAGCAAGATTGGTTGAGGATTTGTCTTTGTCGCAAGTCAAGTATCACGAGGAGAAAATGGCCTAGGCTAGGAGGGAGAATGTTGTAGAGGCTGAAAAGAAGGTTTTGGATGAGGTAAGACAATCAAAGATAGTTTGTCAACCAACCTAGTCTTGTAGCAGTTACAACATGATCTACTATCCACAATTAAAGAACAAGTGTTTTCCAAAATTTTACACCTTGTGTGAAATATGTTCTCTCTTTGTGCTAGTGCTTCTGGACTAGGTTGATTATTGAGGATCCTTCTAACCATCAATAGGTCCCATCACAAGGGTGAACATCTTCTACATTAGATTCCTCACTTCCACTCTCACTTTCACTTTCATCTTAGCTGCTACATCTATCAACACCCGTAAGAATCATGGTCTTTTTGGTGGGGGCATTGGGATGCTATGTGACCTCTACCAAAACATTTGAAACATTTAATCTCACTTGTGCGAGTGTGTGATGATGCACTACCCTCTTTGTCTTTCCCTTTACTTGGATTCCTCGGTGGCTCATCCTTTTTCTCTTTTTTGAAATCCTTCTTAACATAAGAGTTAATTTGAACTTGATTTCTCTTTGAAAAATATTTTCTCAAATTTTGTTGTTCTACCTTAATGCAATTTACACTAAATCATTCAAATCTTGTTAAGGTAGAAGCTCAACTCTATCTCTTATATTAAGGTTTAAGCCACTTAAGAATTTAGAAATAGTAATGGCCTCTTCCTCAATTATCCTCGCCTTTATTATAAGTAACTCCATTTTCTGCCTATACTTTTCTACAAACATATTTCTTTGTTGGAGTCTTTGGAGCTTGTTTATGAGCTCTCTATTATAGTATGAGGGAATGTGTCTCCTCATAAGGGCTGACTTGAGATCATTCCAATATTAAATTGAAGGCCCATTACTCTTTAGCCTTTCTTGGACTATAGAAGTCCACCAATACATATCATACCCTTGAAAACTTAGGGTTGCTAGAGGCACTTTACTTTCTTCACTAACTTGGTTGCAAGCAAAGAATTGTTCCACCTTCAGCTCCCAATCCAAATAAGCTTCAACATCATCTTTACCTAAAAAGTAAGGCAAGTCCACTTTAAGTTCTCTAGGAGTAAGGTCTCTTATTGGTCTCCTAACGTGGGAAGGTTGTTGGTAATACTCTCATAACTTAACCTTTACTCTTCTTCAAAGATTGAAGCACCACTTCTAGACCCTTTGCTAGAACTACTCCCACTTTTGAGCTTATTTTGGACTTTCTCATCTCTTTTATTTAAAGCTTTGATTTGTTCAACCAAGAGAGCAATTTGACCATCTCTTTCAAGTTGGTCTTTCTTGTAAATTGCCTCTTGTTGCCAACATAGTTCAAGTGATTTGAGTTGTTGAGAAACATGTTTTAAGCTATGAATTGAATCCTCAGAATCACTTGCATTATGTAGGGAGGGTTGCCTAGACATGTTTACTATTTTTGGACTTTTGATTTTAAAGACTAAGTCTAACTAAGAAATTCTAAAGTAGAAGTAGATCACAAACTTCTTGAATTCTCTTCCAGGAATGAGAGGCGAATCACCTGGATTGCTTAAGTACCAAGTCTTTCCTAGCAAAGGAATTCAAAGAATGTTGCACAAAACTTCTAAACTAGAATTAGAAACACACTAAACAAATTAAGCAAAAGCAAGAATTAAATATAAGTTATGCGGCCTAATTGGTGAGGCTTGTTGTTACAAGACACACACTCACCGTCTACAAGCGCTATTACTATTTTTAAAGGTTCTAATTAAAAGATGAGAGAACATCTAAGGCTCCCCCAAGACATTTAATTAGTCCAAAAAGATACAAGAAAGAAAGCTTGAACAAATACAACTCAAATGAATACAATCATAAATTTGCACAAACTTTAAAGGTCTTCAAGTGTTTCACTCCACTCTTTTTCTTTTGGCTCACTTAAGTGTTTGCTTGGATTTCACTTTGTGAACTTCACTTGTAGCTTAGAGTTCCACTTTGGTTTCCACTTCCTAAGATGCTACCTTGAGTATTTTGTTACCTTATGTCCCAACCATACCATGAACCAAGTGTAAGTACACAGTAAGCAGCCACCAATAACCCTCAAGACCGCTTACTCTGTATTAAGGAATCCCTTTAGTACACAGTAAGCGACCATTAACAACTTTCAAGACCGCTTACTTTGTACTAAAGGATCCCTTAGTGCATAGTAAGTGGCCATCAACAACCTCCAAGGCCGCTTACTCTGTACTAAGGAACCCCTTAGTATACAGTAAGCGACCACCAGTAAACGACCATCAGGAACTTCCAAGACCGCTTACTCTATACTAAGGAATCCCTTAGTACACAGTAAGCGGCCATCAAGAACCTTCAAAGCCGCTTACTTTGTACTAAGAAATCCCTTAGTACACAGTAAGCGACCATTAGGAATTTTCAAGGCCGCTTACTCTGTACCAAGAAATCCCTTAGTACACAATAAGCAGCCTCAGACATCCAACCCTTACTACTCAAATAACTAGGCGGCCCAAGAAGTGTCCAGCCTTGCAGACGCACATGCCCGCTTACTGGATACCGCATACTTAGTCTCCCATAAGTATGCGGTATCCATCCTTATTGACTCATAGGCCACCTGCCAGTGACTATTGAAGGCCCTTCATGTAATTTCACCCATTGTTACTGGATCCAGAGACAGCTAAAAGAGGTAATTTCGGCCCAAAAGCCCATTCCAGGTAGGACCCACATGTAAAAAAGATATAAATAGCACATTGTTCTATGCATTGATTACGCATTAAAATATTCCCTGAATATCTGACATGACCAATGCTAACTTAAGCATCAAAGTGTCTTTTGCAAGCCCCCTTGCACCGTTATCGGAGCTTCACCGGAGTAGGAAGATATTCAGCCAGCAACCGAGCAAAAGAGCAGCCCAACAGACTTGTGGAGTACAACTCGATCCCGTAAGAACGCCTCCAAAGAGAACTTTCACCAACAATGTAACACTAAACCAAAAAAGCCAAGAAGGAAAAGCAAGAAAAAGCTTAAATGAAAGAATTGCAAAAGTCAAGTGAAATATATGTGAAACATACTCAAAGATTTAATAAAGAAAGACAAACTAAAAATAAGGTAAGAAACAAGGTAAGCACACAAAAGATTTTACCTAAAGATAGGTGCTAGAATAGATTGACAAATTAAAAACAAAAAGCAAATTGTAATAAACTGCAAAGAAGCTTGTTCTAATCTCAAAATTGGAACCAAAACAAGTGAACTAATCCACCTTTGTTAAGGCCAAATGAAAATAGACTAAAACAACCTTAAAAATGCATTTTAGTATGATTTTCACAATGTTGTCAGACAGAAAACAGAAACATATTCCTTCACTTCAAATTTTTATCATTTTTTCATTTCTCAACATATTACTTTGATTCTTTTTTTTGTATTTTTTGTGAAGGTCTTACACAAAATATATTTCAAACAGATATGAAATTTCACTTATCAATTAATTGTGATAAAACAAACAAAATAAGTGCGCAATTTAAAACAGATTACTAGAATAAAAAAAATGCAATTGCTAGTGATGCTTCTAATGCACAATTTTGGCCACTTTCTTTTAATCTTTTGTACAGTTTTTTTTGGCACTTTTTATTTGCTCTTGTAGTGCTCTTTTCTTTCTTTTATCTCCTTTTATAACAACATTTTTAGTCACTAAAACAAAATCATCGCTACCAAAGCTTCATTATGTAATATTAATTGATAAAAAGACAGAAGGAAACTTAAGGAAGCAAATGATGAAGGCATGACCACCTCCTTAGAAGCTCCATCAAGAAGGATCACTAGAAGCATGTCTAGAGGGGAGTCTTCTATTTCATCACCTTTATCTTTGTTTTGCATTACTTTAGTTTGAATTCCCTAAGTTGGTTTCTAGTTGATTTATT
>Ga0209389_1002832_pt1 | contig 13547 bp, 13 predicted proteins | sample CowpearedBW_FD_187526 | JGI IMG/M metagenome (GOLD analysis project Ga0209389, IMG submission 187526) | Root nodule microbial communities of legume samples collected from California, USA - Cow pea red BW (SPAdes) (version 2) | ecosystem: Host-associated > Plants > Roots > Nodule | place: USA... | reverse complement strand
AAAATAAATTTTCTTGATATAAAGCTTATCATGGTATAAAAACCTAGAAAATTTATAGGATTTTATTCTTCTTTTCAAAATGCAAGATATCATGTAGAAATAATGACGATGGTTAGATTCATGCTCTTTCAAATCCAATTGAGCCAACATGAATATTTGACATCACTGAGCAACGACAACAACTTCTTATATTTGAGTGTTTCCAAAATCAAGGACTATCTTCATAATAAGAAGTCTCACATCATCAAGAAATTTATTGTTGAAAATGATTACAACACAATCAGGTAGGATTGTCGAATGGGGTAAATTGTCACATATACGAAGGAGGACAGCGTGATTTTAGACAGTGCTTTGCACTTTGATAATGTCCTTTTTATGCCTTGATTAACTTGCAAATTAATCTCTATATCACAATTAATTGATGTCTCCAATTGTATTGTTCAATTCAATCATACATTGTGTGTAATGTAGGATCCAAAGACAACGACATTGATTGAAACAGGTGAACAAATGAATGGACTTTTTTTGTTCAAAGCATTCGAAAGGTACATGCATTAATATTTAACAAAGATTTGTCAATTGATCAATCATATAGACATTTGGGTCACTCGTCATACAAGATGTTAAATTTCATCCCCATGTGAGTCACTTTAGTAAAAGTAATAATAATAGAATGTGATGTTTGTCCTTGTACTAAACAAAAAAGAATTTTTTATCAAGTGAGCATATTGCAAGTAGTTTGTTTGAATCAGTTCATTATGATTTGTGGGAACTTTATCATTTTACACCACATTTGCTTTGGTTTTTACACCTTATTTTTATGTTGTTAAAAGCCCAACTCATTTTTACATATATACCATCCTTTTTTTTTCTTTTTACACATATTTCTTTTTATGGTCTAGTAGGCCCAATATGTTTTTATATTCATTCCCCTACACCTCCATGATTTCTTCTTACACCCCTATAGTTTTATTGACATTACCTCATTACCCTTAATGGAAAATTTAATAAAACAAAAAACTTAAAATTAGTTTACCTTTTGCTTCTTCTCAATGTGTTCCTTTGCACCTCGATCTCTTCCATCAATGGTGAGAAGACTTTAAAGATGGATTCATCCTGTTTTTTTTTTTGGCATTTCCCAAAAAAATCACCTTGTTTTTTTTTTACTATTGTAACCTTTAAACTCCCTAATTTCATTGCTCTTTCTCTCCATTAAAAAATTTTCATGTTCTAAAAGACTCACAATCACCGTAGACTAAGTTTCTAAAGGCCTTGTTTTCACCTCATAAGTAGACATGTCAAAACGGACCAAATTCGTGAGTCAACCAGTCTCGTCACGAATTTAAGTTGGACCGAATTGAGAAATTGAATATTTTTTCAGTCATGAGTGAAAACGGTTTGGGCTCACTTAACTCAGAATCAACTTATTTTTTAAAAAACGTATTTTTTATCTTTGAATCAAAAAAAGAAATCCTGATTTCATAGTTTTTTTTCTACATTTATTGATATCTTTGATATGGGTTAATGAGTCAACCTACTTAACCCACTAACCCGTAATAGGCTGAGTTGAGTTGTAAATTTTCGGCTTACCAGAAAAAGAGTCGAGCTGAACTCACTCATTTTTAACCTAACTCATGGTGAGTGAACCCGTATCAGTCGAACTGACTCACTTATAGATTTGGTCTTGTCGAGGATCTTCCCCAAACAAAAGCAGCTCCAAGCACCTCTCTTGGTCAAGACACTCCTCCCAACAATTGTATGCATGTGGTGTAGGACGTCCCCATTTGTAATGTATTTTGAATTATTCAATATGTTGGACTAAAGTCAGATCCAGAAGCATACCTGATTGTATGTTTTCAGATTCAAAATCTCATTCAACATTTGATATGTATTCATAATCTGGAAAAAAAAATCTTATAAGAGAAATCCCTTTCCATGAATACACTTCAGTTAGCAACTGTAAATGGGAGAGCTACTAATAGAGAATGAAGACTTTCTCATATTATTAAAGTATGAAAACTGTGATATTTATATACACTGAGAATAAAAGTAACAGACTAAACAGAAAATGCGAAAAATTAATCCCATGCACGTAACCATGCCCCATGCATAGGCCCATACACATTGACTTAAATCTCAACATGCCTCCATAAGTTAAAACCGAACAATTCCCAAAGACTCTCTGAGTTTACAAAATCTAGCAGCCTCAAAGGCTTTGTAAAGATATCTACACTCAAATCTTTTGTGCTGCAGTGCTCTACTTCAAGCTTCTTGTCATTAACCTGCTCTCTCAAAAAATGAAACATCATCTCTATATGTTTGCTTTTTCCATGAGCTGATGGGTGTTTAGCTAAGTCTATTGCAGACTTATTATCAACAAATAGTGTTGGTGGTTGGACAAATTCTGCATTCATCTCCTTCAATAGCATCCTAAGCCATGCTGCTTGACACGCAACATGTGCAGCAGCTATATACTCTGCTTCACAAGAGGAGAGAGCCACCACGAGTTCCTTGACTGAATTCCAGGACACTGGTCCTTCGCCACAGTAAAATTTGTGACCTGCAGTGCTTTTTCTGTCTTCCCTGTCACCACACCAATTTGCATATGCAAATCCCACAAACTTCATCTCATCCAATGGCTTCTTGTATGGAAACATTATACCAAGATTACACATTCCACGCAAATAGTGTAAGATACGTTTCACAGCATTCATATGGCTAACTTTCGGGCTTTGCATATGTCTGCTAACAATGCCAACACCATAGCTCAAATCGAGTATGGTGTTACACAAGTATCTCAGACTCCCAATGATTCTTTGAAAATTTGTGTGATCAACATCTTCCTCCTCAGTGCCCATTTATAATCTCAGACCCATTTCCGTTGGAGTTACTGCAACATTGCAATCCTTCATCCCGAACCTGCTGAGAAGATCACGTGAGTACTTCATCTGATGCATAATAGTTCCAGCTTTTGTGAACTGAAACTCAATGCTTAGGAAGTAGTTGAGTCTTCTCAAATCACTCATCTCAAATTCACTATGCATTTAAGACTTAAACTCTGCAATTGCTTCTGGCTTGCTCCCAGTCAACAACATATCATCCACATAAAGACATACTATTATTTTCTCTTCTTTGTCTTAGTCTTTCCAGCACTTGGTGTACACCCCTTGTTCGGAAACATATCTCACAAAACCAATCTTCTCCAAGAACTAATTGATCTGATGGTTACAAGCTCTAGGAGATTGTTTAAGCCCGTAGAGTGCCTTATTAAGCATGTATACCTTGTGCTCTTCTCCTTTGACTATGAAACCCAATGGTTGTGTTACATATATTTCCTCCTCCAAATAGCCATTCAAGAAGGTAGATTTCATGTCTAGTTGGTGCAAGGACCAACCCTTCCACGTTGTCATTGCTACAATGATTCTAACAGTCTCCAGTCGAGCCACATGAACATAGATTTCTCCATAGTCTACTCCTGTTTTCTAGAGGAATCCTTTGGCGACCAATCTCGCCTTGTACCTCACAATTTCACCCTTAGGATTTGCTTTTATTTTATAGACCCATATCAAAGAGATTGGTCTTCTGTCTGGTGGTGGTTCAACCAGTGTCCACGTCTTGTTTTTCTCTATGGCTTCAATCTCTTCCTCCATGGCTCGCACCCAATGAGTGTCTCAAATAGCATCATAGAATTCTATCTAATCTTCCTCAACTATCAGGGCGAAATGCACAAAATTTCCATTCTCTGTTACCGCTAGATCATTGAAAACTTCATAATCTTTGAAGCGTGTAGGTGGCTGAGTAACTCGCTGTGATCTTCTAGTTTTTTCATGAGGCTCCTGCTGCATTGTGACATCACCTACAACATCATCAGTTAGTGAAATTGTTGGTGTTGTACCTGATTGAGTTTATTGTCTCGTTTCCTGCCAGTTCCAACACGAGCCTTCGTCAACCACCACATCTCTGCATATGATTACCTTTCGAGAGTTTGGATCAAACAATTTATAGCCGCCTGTTACGTGATAGCCAATCAAGACTGCCATCTCACCTTTGTCATCAAGTTTGTTACGTGTTTAATCTAGAATGCAGTGATAACAAAGAGAGCCAAAAACTCTCATATGAGTTACATCTGGTTTCTAACCAGACCAGGCTTCCTCTGGTGTTATACCATCAAGCTTCTTTGTTGGTGAGCGATTCAAAACATAGGCAACAGTTGAAACCGCTTCTCCCCAAAGATATTTTGGAACACCCTTGCTTTTAAGCATGCACCTTACCATGTTAAGTAGCGTCTGATTCCTCCTTTCTGCAGTACCATTATGATGCGACGTGTATGGTGGTGTTGCCTCATGAGCTATTCCATTTTCAGCACAAAAATTCTTGAATTCAAGAGAGTTGAATTCTCCCCTATTATCAACACGAAACCTCTTCAACTGCTTGCCACACTGATTTTCAACTAGTGACTTGAACCGCACAAACATTTCAAACGCTTCACTCTTCTTTCGCAAGCAATACACCCATAACGTTCTCGTATAATCATCTGTAAAAGTAATAAAGTACTTGTTGCCCCCATGTGTTTCAACCGGCAATGGACCGCAAATATCTGAATGTATTAGCTCAAGTTTCTCCGAAGTTTTCGAAGATACCTCTTTATTGAATTTTTTTCGCGTTTGCTTGCACTCCATACACTCTCTACATACTTCGTCTAGAACACACATATGAGGAATACCAACTACCATTTTCTTTTGTCCAAGTTCTCTCAAGTCCTGAAAGTTAAGATGTCCAAACTTGAGATGCCACAACCATTCGCACTTGTCACTGACAACAGCAAAACATTGGTGCTTCAATGCATCCATCTTAACCTGAAAGGTCCGATTGGAGGAAAGACCAGCATATATAACCAGCTTCTGGGTTTGATCAAAGACACATAAGGATTTATCTTCAAGCGTCATCTTGAAACCTCTTTGCATCAACTGGCCCAAGCTCAGAAGGTTTGATTTCAACCCGGGCACATATAGAACATTTTCAATTATCACGTCCTTGCCATCACTTCGCAACACAACTCTACCAGTTCCTTTTGCTGTGAGGGAACTATTATCTGCGAAATGTATATTTTCTTGACTTACATCACTTATTTGCACGAACCAATCTTTCTTCCCGATCATGTGCGTGGAGCACCCAGAGTCCAAGTACCACAAATTTTCACCGTTGAGCTTCGCATCTGTCTCAACCATCAACATGACAGTCTTTTCATCAAAATTTTCTTCCTCTGCAAGATGAACTCGCACATTCTTCTTTGGTCTGTTCTTGGCTTCGTCACCATCCCAGCAGTCTCATGCATAATGCCCGAACTTTTGGCAGTTATAACACTTGACTTTTTTCTTGTCATACTTCTTCTCCTTATCTTCTCTAGAATTTTGTTTCTGGTCTTTGTTCTTATACTCATCTGACTCTCCCTTCTTCTTTATCTTAGTTCCTTTCTTGGAATCTCTTTTCTGCTTTCCATTTGTTCTTGCATGAAGAACATGCTCTTGATAGGATCTCCGCTCAGACATGCACAACTCGTAGGCTTCGAGCGAATGTTGCAGCTCCTAGAAGGTTAGTGCATCCAAATTTTTCGTCTCTTCAATGGTAATTACAAGATGATCGAATCTTGGAGGAAGTGACCGCAAAACCTTGTTCACGATATGTTGTTCAGACACTTTGTCACCGCAAGAATGCATGTCGTTAACAAGTTCTTGAATCTTGTTGAGGAACCCAACCACCGAGTCACTTTCTTCCATGATGAGGAACTCAAATTGTCTTCGTAGAGCCAGCAGCTTTACTTTCTTATGTTTATCCCCCGCACCATACGTAGCCACCAAGATATCCCACGCTTCTTTGGTTGTGCCCGCCATGGAAATCCTATTAAAGATCGGTGAGCTAACATATTGATAGATCAAGTACCTTGCCTTGCCATCTAACTTGTGTTGAATCTTGTAAGCCTTCTTATCATCATCAGTAGCCTTCGCACCCGGTGGTGAAACACCATGCTCAACAACTTGAGCCACATCTTGAAAGATGAAGATCGCATTCATCTTAATCTTCCAGTCTTTGAACATGCTACCATCAAAGATAGGTAGACCCCCTTGTATCATCCCACCCATATCGGCCATGCTACACCACGAACCGGATCAAGAATGCACATGAACCTTTCTTGATTACAAACCAAGACACCACTCCTTCCACTTTGCTGGAAGAATGCACTATCACTACATTGCACTACACACGTCTGATTTGGTCGCAGGCACACACAACTCACGTCCTTGGACCGTAAAGAGCTCTTGATACCATGTAAATGGGAGAGCTACCGATAGAGAATGAAGACTTTCTCATATTACTGAAGTATGAAAATTGTGATGTTTATATACACCGAGAATAGAAGTAACAGACTAGACAGAAAACGCGAAAAATTAATCCCATGCACGTGACCCCCCATGCATAGGCACATACACATTAACTTAAATCTCAACAACAACAATGTCAAAAACAACAAAACTCATACCCATTTACCTCATTCTCCGAGACACACTATGCAACAAGGACGAACCACTTTCTTTCTAAACTTTGAGCAAGGACGTGTGGAGCATTGAAGCCATGGAAGTGTAGACCGTTCAAGCTTCAACAATTGAGGTGCATGGAGCTACGAGATAACTCCAACTCTATATTTATTTATCTTAAGATAACTCCAACTCTATATTTATTTATCTTTTTTTTATTTGTTGTCTAATCATGATTTAGGTTGCTTACACATATTAAAAAAAATGATATTTTGATTTATTTTTTTAATCCATTTTTAACCTATCACTTCAATCATCCTTTAGTACCTTTTAGTTATTTATTTTAGTTTTTTTTAGTGATGTGATAATTTAAAAATAATTAGAATAGTAGATTAAAAGTCAATAAAAAAAGTTAGATCAAAATAAAAATATTATTATGTTTGAAAAAAAACAGTGAAATCATTTATTTAAAGCTTCAAACTTTATATCCAAACTCATCGGGTTAGTCGGCTGACTGTGACATTAGCCTAGAATTCTTCCGACTGTGCAAGTTCAAAATTCAACATTGGATTTTTTTTTTCTTATAAGATTCAACATTGGATAATAAGGAACATGATAAAAGGAAGAAATATACAAAAAGTAATTATAAGAACTTAAGATCACAATCTATTTATAAGAACTTAAGATCACAATCAATTAATTATAATCTCATGGCCTTCATGCATGTTGACACAGAAACCCCACAAAATGAAGCAATTGATTAAAGTTCTTGGTTTCTGGGTCCTGCAAAAGATGACTTGACCACACTCTTTACGTAGAGTCCAATAAGCAACACAAGAAAGACAAGAACAACTAAGTTGGCTACTTTATTCTGCTTTTTAACCTCCAAAACCATGTCAGAAATCTTCTCTAGCCTTATGTTCATCTTCGCTACACCAATCCTACTTAACCCTTCAAGACCAGTTCCTTCAGCCTTATTAGAACCTATAACTTCCCTCATATCTTTCTCATCATCATCTGTTTTTATTTGTGATTGTGCCACCTTCTTTTCAGAATCTTCATCACCTTCCTTTTGCTCCTTCACTGTCGTTTGTGTCGTTTCATGCATTTCTTCATAACTTCTGCTTTTGTCTCCGGTTTCTGCTTTGCTCATCTCCCTTTGCAGCATCACTTGAGAGTCTTCATGTTCTTGAGGTGGTCGTGGTGGTGGTAGTGGTTGTTGTTCCTCAATCTTGGATTCTTCAGTTGTGTCTTCTTTTGAGTCTTTTTCATCATGATGTTGTTGTTGAGTAGCATCTGGTTTGTGATTATCATCGGTTATTGTACTTGTTGGTTGGTGGGGCTTTGAAGGTTTTTGTTGTGTTGGTGACGGTGGTGGGGGTGGTGGTGGTGATGATGGTGGTGGTGATGACGACGGTGGTTTCATGACTTTGGGAAGCTTTACGTATAGCATTCCAGCTTCAAACTTGGCACTGATTCCACTGGTGTCATGAGAATCAGAAAGGGGTTCTTCCTTGCGAAATCTACGCCACTTGTTCTCACTGATCTTTCTTTCACCACTCACCCTTAGGACACGGTTAGAGGACACTTGAACCCGCAATTGCTCTTTTCTAAACCCTGTTATATCAAACATACATACATACACATTAATTATTTAATTTCATAGAATTTTTTCTGTACACCTACAAAGAAAATTTACTTTTCCTTTTCGTTTTTATATTATGTTTCTTTTTTTTGTCGAAGTTCTCGTGTGTATCGAGATAAATTTGTTAGGATTAATATTACATTCAAATTATTTTTCGCGTTGAAGGATGAAATTTTCATTATAATTTTGTCATTGCAGAATATATTAAACATGGAAAGATAAAGTTGTATTTAAATTGTCCTCTCTATGCATATGCCATATAAGAATATTGAATGATTAGAACAACACAATTGAGGATTAAGAGAAATTTTGCCTTTACAAACACAGTCAATATTATGACGTCAACCTCAAGTCCATTAAAATAATATCGTTAAGATCGATCATCGTATTTGAGATATTCTCGATTGGAACTTGATTCAGAACATCCAATACTTTTATATCGTTTAAGAGTGAAGACCAATCATAATTTAATTACAACTTTTTCTTTTCATATTCTGAAGTGTCTTTTAAAAATAAAATCGTGATGATTCTAATATGATAACTTCGTTAGTATTATCAGAAAATGAGTTTAATCGATGGAATTAATTTGAGTAACATTTTTAAGTAAATATATAAGGCATAAACTAAGGGAACTGAACCTGGAAGCATAAGAATCAGCGTGTCACTATTTTGCTGGCGATCCCAATCGGAGGGTGGTATAAAATCTTCATGAACAGGTTCAGCAGCTGCTTGTGCATTTGTCCTTTCATCTAACGACATTCTCACCTTTGTTTCTTCTTTTTCTCTTATTTTGCAGTGTACGTATCTTTGTTTCTTCCCTTGGTGAAAGAAATGTGAAGTTATGTTGATTATATACACATTGAGAGCAGCTAGCTATATATGTTTTCTTGGAACCTAGTTCTTCCTTTTCGTGCAAAGATTGATTTAACTATGTTGAGGACTTTTCTTAGTTGTCCTATGCAAGAGAAGGAGAAAATAACACATTGTTTCTCCAAAGAATACTTTGCTTGTATGCTCGGTGATGTGAGCTATGTGCCTTCTCCAAAACACACATCTAATGTGTAAATTAAGACGAGAACTTGAGATTGTTCCTTGCTATAAGGGTTTGCTTATTCTTTATATAATAGTGTCTAAACAAAATTTGCAGATCTATTCTTTGGTGTTTGAATGCACCATTCATTCTCAATTTTCACTTCTTCACATTCTATTTTATCTATTTCTATGACCTTCTTATCTTTACACAATTTGTATACTTGTTAATGGGCAGCATTGGACAAGTGTAACTGTTTATATTCATTTGATAAGGCCTGCATGTGTAACTGTTCAATTTCTCCTTTAAAATAATGTTTTTATAACCTCACAACCTATTTTTAAGGAGACTATAATTATTAAAAGAATGTAAATTTTTATAATCGTAAAATAAAATGAGAAAAGAAAGTAATATTTTCGTAATAGTTTTCGAAGAGTGAATCATCAAATCTGTACTGTATGTGTAATGAAAACATTAGACAAACTCCGCTTAGCACAGAAATTTAAAATAAAATTTACTGTGATATCTTGATGATCTTGTCTTATGAATTTAACATTCTAATGTGTTCAGATAATCAAATTATAGTGACATTGCTAAGGATCGAGATGAAACAAAAAATAGCTGTGGTTTTTCAACTTACAGATTCAAGGAACAGTTCTAAGAGGAAACAAAAACCTTGGAGACACATGTACTAAAAAATCTTAATTTTTGGTAGAGGCCAATGGAAGCAAAATGCACCGTACTTGGGATTAAGGCTTATTATTGTCCCAACATTTCTGACATTGAAAAGGGGTAGCGAAGGAGGAAGATCATACAGATAAAGAGTATTCAATAATAATGTCTTCGTGAATTACAGACATATAAAATTGAAAAGATAGCGTACGAAACCCGAACTCCTCAAAATTTGTTAAGGAATCTAACATAAACGACCACTAAATGTTTGCTAAAGTGTCATGTCATGACCCCTAAAAGGCGACCTTTCTAGGAGGAATCACAACATTCTTGTTTCCTGGAAATGCATTTCGCGATATATCAACCAAAGACTTGAAGCTATAGGGTTCATGCATAGATAACTCTGACAGAACTTTTCTGTTAAGTTGGATATTCTCCTTCATCAGCCCATGCATAAAGTTCCCATAATTGACCTGGCAAATAAAGGAAAAAATGTTCAGCAAAGAAATTGGCAGAAGATTAAATACCTCATCATGACATGCAAATATAAACTCTAAATAAAGGTATTAATGCACAATAAAGGTTGCCATTTACTACAGCGAATAAGGTTCAGATGCAAGTTCACCAAATAATCCAATCTGTCTAACAAGCGAGCTATTTTACACCAAAGAACACTTTCATTTCCATGGCATACTCCTATCATACAAAAGAGACAAAATCCATCTCTGAATGATTTGTTCATCCCGTGCATCCTCCTATGCTTCCTTAATAAATAAAGTATTAGCGGAACATAAATTCATTGATCCCATTAATCATCAGACAAAGCTCACATCATCCTGAGCTTTTAACTAAAACCAATTGACAAGAGAGCAGTAGCAGTTGCTCGGTCTAGAGATGCTGGATATATATGACATGATTGGGGAAAGAGAAGACTCATAGAAAGTTACTTCATATATAAAATACGACCAACAAGAGAAAAGCAAACACAAAACTCGAGAGCAGAGAAGCCAGTCCTATGTTTGCAGACAATGCTATAGCAAAGAATTATTCTAATAGGTAACATCACAACAAAGCAAAATTAATACGGCAATCATTATATTTTTCATGCAGCCTATTTAAGGAAGCAACAGTTTAACTATATAAAACAAAGGTTTTGCTTCCAGAGCTTTCAAGTGGAACTGTTGCAAAAGTTAGACGTCTATGTGTGAAAACATCCTGATATTACAAGCTCTGGCAGAAGATTCAACTGGAGAAGGTGTTAGAGTTATATGCGTACACATGTGTTATGTATAAGAATTAGCAAAACGGCTGACAATGTTTAGTTTTCTGATAACACAATCCCCAAACATGCAAGCGCAACAGTAATAACTATTTCTCTATAATCAGCATATTTTAGGCTCTTTCTCAACCAAAATCAAACACACACTTAGCAATGAAAGTTTGAAAACTTAACACTGAATTTCTTGGTCAACTATAAAATTGAGAAAGATTATGGATTTGTAAGAGAAGAAAAGAAGCGAGAAGACATACCCCATGTACACGGGTACCAGCATTGATCCTTTGGATCCAAAGAGAACGCATGTCCCTCTTTTTGTTACGACGATCTCTATAAGAATATTGCAAGGCCTTCTCCACTCTCTCCCTTGCAATCCTTATGCAATTCTTGGCTCTACCCCTGAACCCTTTTGCTAACTTGAAGATCTTATCCTTGTTCATTTTCTCCTCTTTGTTCTTTCTACAATGCAAAACACATATTCATCAAATCTCAAACTAAGGGTGAAGTAAGAACACTCCCTATTATAATTTATCAGACATTGCTCAAACCATGCCCTCCCAGCAGTTGTGGATGACAACAGGTAGAGACGGATAGTCAATAGACAGACACCCGTAAAAAATACCCTGTTACATGCTACATTTCAGTTTGAAAATTATTCAAATAATTTTATACCTGCAGGTATCACAGCAGTGGATATTTTTAAAAAGATTACTTTGTGTTTTTAGGAGCTTGGTAGGTAAAAGTTTATCCTGATTATGTTGCATAATTAATATCCCATTAAGCAAAGCAGACAATAACAGTAAAAGGAGGCATATTTTGAGATTGAACTGAATAAAAATAAAGGGATAAAGATTGAGAAATCTAATCCGGAATATAAGATTGTGAGAACAGCGAAGAGTGCAGAACAAATCCAAGAATCAGAATCAAGAGCAGAAATCACCAAATAATGTAACCACACATTCACTGCTTCTCTCCCCTGTGAGGTTGAATCAATCAAATTAATATTATTTGGTAAGAACAATGGAAAACTAAATCAAGTTAAAACTCTGCAAGTTTGAGAATTCAAAATCTAAGATTATAAAGATTCAGAGTCTCGCAAATGAATAAACTTGAGCATTTTCATTGCCAAGATCTCCACTTAAGGGTAGTCAGATAGTGTATCATTTAACTTATTGATAATGGATTGTAATCAACAGTGTGATTTGTGATACGAAATTGATCATAGTGGTGAAAATTAAATTAAACGTATGAGTGTGATTTGTGCAAAGAAATTTGAGTACATGATCATACCCTGTCATTAGAATACCAGACAGGGCCTTGTTATGTTACCATAAGTTTTACACCAGACACATCCTTTTAAGGCAAATGCTGTCAAGAAAGAATTATGGTGGCTGTTATGCTACCATAAGTTATATTTTTCTCTTTCAAATTATCAAGAATCATGACATGGACGCTTGGACTGAAAGTGAAAGTGTCATCGATGGGCACACAAGCTTGAGTATTACACTGCAGTTTAACAAATTCTTACAATTATGTACTGAAAACCGTAATTCTTTTCTGGTGAGGGAAGGAACAGTTAATTCGGCAAGCAAAACGTGTTAGGGTGTGCTCAATTATGATCAAAGTGCAAACATTTGATTTAGACGACTATATGCTGATGCAATATGCCACTCACTAACATTAAGCATACATCACCCAGATAAATATATAAAAAAAATTACAGAAGAATAATATTAATTTGATTGATTCCATGAAAGAGAAAAAGAATATCTGGTTTCTTAAATTCGCAAAAGAAAAAAAAAATGCCCTTGAAAAACCCTAGAAGAGGCACAATCACTCACAGAGAGCACGCGAATGTGAGGTGAGTTTCTCACGGCACGGGTGACGGTGGAGCGGAGGTTCTCACGGGTGTACTGGCGGAGCAGAGCGGAGGCGAGCGGGTTCCGGCCGTCACGATCAAGCACAGAGGAGAGCTTGGTTTAGCTTTCAAAAGGGTAAATGATATTAGGAGAGTAGAGAAGGAGAAATTATTTTTGGTGAGTACCAAGTTAATACAACAAAATGCCCTATCTAAATTTGATAGTTTTAAATAATATTATTTCATATTATCAACCATAATATTTAATATATTTTTCATATTTTAAAAAATTATAAATAAAGTTCTGAAATTTTATAAATAGATTTTAATAGGACTGAAGCGGTCATGATGAATGATTAATAATATTTAATTTAAATTTATGAGTATTATGTTGTGAAATATAATTATGAGTAACAATAATAAGTAATTACTATTTTGAAATTAGGTTAACATAAAATGTTAAATATTTTTAATTAACTATTATTATTATCATTTAATTTAAATAATTATTACGTCAACTATCGATATATTAC
>Ga0209389_1002829_pt1 | contig 13553 bp, 7 predicted proteins | sample CowpearedBW_FD_187526 | JGI IMG/M metagenome (GOLD analysis project Ga0209389, IMG submission 187526) | Root nodule microbial communities of legume samples collected from California, USA - Cow pea red BW (SPAdes) (version 2) | ecosystem: Host-associated > Plants > Roots > Nodule | place: USA... | reverse complement strand
GGAAATTAACAACACTGCCAAAAATTAAAGTTTCAACATTTCCAAAAAAAAAACTCCAACCCAAGATAAACGGTTGGCTAACAATAATAAATTATAACGTCATTTTTAAGATTATAGTAAAGAGAAATTTGCAAAACACATTTTTATTTTAGTCCAACAATCAATTTTGTCCAAATAATTTAAAATTATCGAACAAATATTGATAAAAAACATAATAGACCGACTTTTTTTAAAGGAAACTTTATTTTTAAATCAATGAGAAGGAAAGAATAAAAAATATATTACGGATAAAATAATATTTATTCTTTAGTTTGATGAAAAAATTTAAACTTTATTTTTGGTTTCTTTTGATTTAAACGTGTTTAAAATTTAAAAAAATACAGTAATTGAAAAAATAGTCATAATTCTTTTTTCTTTAAAAGGCAAAACATAAAAATAAAAATAAAAAACACAATCATCTCTCTTGCATAAGCACAATACAACCATGTTGGCTAAACTCCTGAAAAAATACCCTTTTCTCCATCAGAATAGTGACATCGCAACCTAGTTCTAACCTAAGAGATTAAAGACATAAGTTACTTGATAAAGCATGAGTCTGTGAAAGTGGCAACATTTGACATTTTTGAGTGTTGGAGATCTGTGTTTTATATACCCTCAGTTTTCTATGCCTTTCTATTACGAGAACATTGACCAAGGCAGCATTCAACAATTTTCTTAATTTGAGAGTATAATGCTTTTTACATCTACCAAAAAGTTCTGATAACAGTTGAAAAAAAGTAAATTCTACATCTTCTCACTGATCTTGAGGATGAACAACATAAATTGCTCAAATTTTCTGAAATTAGGAAAAGAAACCGAGAAAATGAATTGGCAAAAAAGAAAAGGGTAAAAGTGATTGAGAAACACAACCTGTGTTGGTTATAAGGTTGCCTTTTAGTTCCCAGAATCCCATATTGGCAGAAAAACATGATTGAATGCAGTGTCGATGAGAATTTCATGTGCCTGAAGACTCAAGTGAGAAAGAAACTTCATCAACGCTGCACTCAATGATGTTTCTCTAATATGGGGACTTTCCAAAGCTATTGGAGATCCATTTTATGTTCTTTTACCAATTTATAGCATCTTTTTATGTTATATATAACATGAATTTCGTTGGTAAAACTTAACATAGACAGTGTTCAATGTAGTACAAGAACCATTTTGTACTTTCTATTGATCACTAATGCTCTTTTATCTCTCATTGTACTCATATTTGCTAATTTAGCATCAGGGAAACTCTCGTACTGGTCAATTGTACTAGAATCAACTCTTGTACTACATTCAAAATAATATAGTTATTTATCACATGATTTGGCAACAGTTATATATTATTTCTCAATCCCACTTAATATTCTTTTCTGTGAGTCTGTGCTGGATCAAGAAGATATATTATATTATATTATATATATATATATATAAATAATTTTAGACATCATTTTTAATAATAAAAACTTAGAGATATTGAGTTTATTGCAGTAATGGTGTTGTAATTTTTTTTACAACACTCTAAAGCTATCACCATGGTCGGTTATGATATATTACTCATGATTTTTTTTTATAAGAGGGTTTTATTGGGAAAAATTTATGTACGTATGACTTTGGTTTTAATTTATATAAGAATTCACACCACTTTTAATTTAAAACATCTAGAGATTAAAGTTTATGAGTTTTTTTTGTTATATAGTATTTAACTTTGTTATTTTCACCAAATATAGGACATAGACTTACACTTAGATTATTTTCAACCGTTTGCGTATTAATTTTTATGAATAATATTTTTAAGTTATAAAAAGTATAGTAGTAAATTTGGACCTATTTATTTTTTTTGGATTTGACAATTCTAAATTTGTTGTTGAAAATTCAACTATTGACTCAAACTCACATTATGTAGGAATGAGAAAATTAAACAAAAAAATTTATAAACTCATTATAAGTTTTTGAAATGAAGGTGACATAGTCTCGTATATTATCACCCGACCGTTCTTAGGGTAAGTCCCCTTCGCGTCTAGGACTGGATCAAGTCCAAAGACTAGGACCTCCTGCTACTCCTCACGACATAATCCATTCTACTCTATCTGAGTGTGAATGATTATTGGAGTTTCAGGATACCAACCAATATGGATTCCACACGTCCTTACACACTAACAATTCTCATGAATTTCCCTTTAAATTCCATTCCAACCACAAGTCTATATATACTCATATCCTTCTAGTCTTATCACACAATACATTAAACAATAATCTATCAAGCATAAATGAGCTTCCTTGCACGAAATCACAATAAAACATGTCATTTTTCTCTTAGAACAGGAATTGATATCCTCCACTGCAGTGAATTAAGCTAGGCAATCTAGCCTAGGCGAGGAGTCATCTCGCTTAGGCGAGGCTATCTCGCCTAGGCGAGACTAAAACAGTGGCAAGGATTAAAAACTGAGCGGACTCTCGCTCAGACTAAACTGGCTCGCTTAGACGAGAGTGTCTCTCTCGCTTAAGCGACTCCAGCTCGCCTAGGCGAGACCTCGCTCAGTATCAGGGGTGAGTCATTCTGATAGTCTCGCTTAGGCGAGAACCACCCACCTAGGCGAAAATAACAGACCATCTCACTGTTTTCACATGCAAGAACGCAAAATCAGAGTAATTCATGATCATACACTCACACAAGCATTTCAAGAAAATCAATTCAGCACACCATTATCATACAAAACATAATTTACAGCTCAAATGGACAAAATATCGGTTAGCTTCCCTTACCTTTTTCCAAAATCACCACAAGCAAGACTCTAACGCAAGGGCACCTCAAATCCTCAACCTAAGGGGCTGAAATTCGAAATTCTGGGTAAGTACAAGACCCTAATTTGGTTTTTGGTAAGCATCAGATTCCAAAATCCCAGAATCGAAGAATTGAGGAAAACAGAATTTGACTTACCGGAAGGGGAAAATGACTCAGCTTGAGGGAGATTCTTTTCCTGTTTCCGGTTTCCAGTAGCTGTAACAGGGAGGGAGTGATCAGAATGGAAAAGAAATTGAATTTTGCTAGAGAGAAGGGCTGTGCAGTTGTTTAGAGGGAAGGAAAAACAGGGACGTATAGTGGGGTTCTGTGAGAGAAGTTAGGAAAGGAGAGAGTGTATAGAGAGGGGGTTAGTGGGTCCTTACAATCTCCCCAACAACAGAATTTTAGTCCCGAAAATTAAAACTCACCAGAGAACAGGTGCGGATAGGACTTCTTCATATCTTCTTCAAGTTCCCAAGTGGAGTCACCAGTTCTCTCATCCCAGATAACCTGAATTAAAGTGATGGATTTTCCCCTTCACTGCCTTGTCTGGCTATCACCAAGACGAACAGGTTGTACCTCCACTGAAAGATCTCCTCTAATCTGCAAATCTTCTGCCTCAAGCACATGTGAGGGGTCGGCCACGTATCTTCTGAGTTGAGAGACATGGAAGACAGAGTGAAGGTTGGATAGCTGAGGGGGTAAGGCGATTTCATAAGCCACGGGTCCAATCTTCCTCAGAATCTGGTATGGACCAATGAACTTAGGAGATAGCTTCCTTGAGCGAATAGCCCTCCCCACACTGGTGGTCGGGGTAATCCTCAAGAAAACGTGATCTCCGACAGCAAACTCCAAAGGTCTTCTCCTCTGATCGGCATAGGATTTCGGTCTGCTCTGAGACGCCTTCATCCTTTCTTGTATTAACTTGACCTTCTCAGTGGTCTGCCTCAATAACTCCGGCCCTACCATCACAGACTCTCCGTCTTGGTACCAGCACAAAGGAGTTCTGCACCTTCTGCCATAGAGAGCTTCATACGGCGCCATGCCAATGCCTGCATGGAAACTGTTATTATAGGTAAACTCCACCAAGGGCAGGACCTCGTCCCATGCACCTAGATGATCCAGTACGCACGTCCACAAAAGGTCCTCAAGAGTCTGTATTGTCCTTTCTGACTGGTCGTCTGTCTAGGGGTGGTAAGCCGAGCTCATAGATAGCCTGCTGCCCATGGCACTCTGCAATGCCTGCCAAAAATGGGAGGTGAAGCATGAATCCCTATCAGAGACTATGCTCGACGGCACTCCATGGAGCCTCACAATCTCACTGATATACAACTGTGCCAGCTTCGTCATGGACATCCTCAAATTTACTGCCAGGAAATGGGCACTCTTGGTCAGACGATCTACTATCACCCATATGGCATCATGGTTCCTCACCGTCAGTGGCAAATGGGTAACAAAATCCATAGCAATGCTATCCCATTTCCATTCCGGAATCTCTAACTGTTGTAGCATCCCTCCAGGCCTCTGGTGTTCTGCCTCAGCCTTCTGACAGGTCAAGCAAGATGACACATACCGAGCTACATCTGACTTCATTCTTGACCACCAGAAAGATTCTTTCAGATCATGGTACATTTTAGTCATGCCTGGATGCATGCTAAAACGACTCTTGTGTCCCTCTTCGAGAATCATGCCTTTCACCTCTAGATCCTCAGGTATGCAGACCCTGCCTCTGAACCTTAACACCCTATCACTCCCTACCACAAAGTCCTTGGCCTTCTCAGTGCCAAGCAATTCCAAGGTCCTCTACAACTTAGGGTCAGATAATTGCTTCTTTTTTATTAGGACGAGGAAATCACTAGACACTGTAAGATGGTTGCATCTAATGACATCCTCTCCTAAACTCACTTGCAGCCGCAAGTCTCTAAATTGCTCCACCGAATCCAACTCTCTGGCCATCATATAAGATGCGTGAACTATTTTTCGGCTCAAGGCATCGGCCACGACATTCGCTTTCCCCGGGTGGTATAACAACTCGAAGTCGAAATCCTTTAAGAACTCCATCCACCGTCTTTGCCTCATGTTCAACTCTTTCTGGTCGATCAGATACTTCAGGCTCTTGTGGTCACTGAAAACATGGAATTGAGCGCCATACAGATAGTGTCTCCAAATTTTCAGTGCAAACACCACAGCCGCTAACTCAAGATCATGCGTGGGATAGTTCTTCTCATGACTTTTAAGCTACCTAGAGGCGTAAGCAACCACTTTCCTTTCTTGCATTAGAACGCACCCTAGCCCCTGATGGGAGGCATCACAGTAGACTTCGAAGTGTCTACTGGTATTAGGGATTACCAACACAGGAGCACTAGTCAACTTCTGCTTCAACTCCTGGAAGCTATTTTCACACCGGTCGGTCCAGGCAAAAGGCTGATCCTTACGAGTCAGTTGTGTCAAAGGTGCCACGATTTTTGAGAACCCCTCAATGAACCTTCTGTAGTATCCTGCCAGTCCCACAAAGCTCCTAATCTCAGTCGCTGATTTAGGACGCTCCCATTTTAACACAGCCTCCACTTTGGATGGGTCCACGGATATGCCCTGAGCTGAGATGACATGCCCCAAAAATTGGACCGTGGTCATCCAAAACTCGCACTTAGACAGTTTCGCATAGAGTTGCTTCTCCCTCAAGATACTTAGAACGGTCCTCAGATGCTCTGCATGTTCTTCATGAGTTCGGGAGTATATCAAGATGTCGTCTATGAAAACCACCACGAACTTGTCTAGAAAAGGCCTAAAGATTCAGTTCATATAATCCATGAACAAGGCAGGGGCGTTAGTCACGCCGAAAGGCATCACTACGTACTCGTAGTGCCCATATCTGGATCTGAAAGTAGTCTTCTGCACGTCATCAGACTTAACTCTAATCTGATGGTATCCGAATCTCAAGTCGATCTTCGAAAACACAGTAGCACCGTGCAACTGATCCATTAAGTCGTCTATCCTTGGCAGAGGATATTTGTTCTTGATGGTTAGCTTGTTGGGCTGCCGGTAATCAACACAAAGCCTAGAGCTGCCATCCTTCTTCTTAACCAATAACACCGGTGCTCCCCAAGGCGACACACTGGGCCTGATGAATTGTTTCTCCAGCAGTTCTTCAATCTGGTTTTTCAACTCTGCCAACTCAACCGGAGCCATCCTGTAAGGTGCTATTGATACTGGCCCTGCTCCAGGCACCAGATCAATAGAGAACTCAATCTCCCTAGAAGGGGGCAAGTCGGGCACCTCCTCAGGGAAAACATCAGGGAATTCCCTCACCACTGACGTTTTAACGTGCCTATCCCCACTCTCAACAGACAGTTGAGTGAGAATCAAGAAACACCGTGATCCCTCCTTTATAGCTTGATCCACCTGTTGTGAGGATAACAACATCTCTTCATCTTCCGGGTTGGGAAACAACACCTTCTTCTCATTACAATCCATAAGAATGCGATTAGCAGATAGCCAATCCATTCCCAAGATCACATCCAGGCCCTCCAGAGGTAAACAAATGAGGTTCACTCTGTATTTGCGCCCCTCAACCTCGATCAAATATCTAGCACATAACGTCGAGGTTCTGACCATCCTGGAACCAGGCGTAGACACTACCAGGTCGTAAAGAAGTTCCCTAACCGGGAGACCCAACTCCATCACTACAGACTTCGACACAAAAGAGTGTGTCGCTCCCGAATCATATAACACACACAAGCTCCTATCGGCAATCATGCAAGATCCAATGATGAGGTTACCTGATCTGTCTGCCTCTGCACCCGTCATGGCATACACTCGGCCAGCTGCTTGGGGCCTAGCACTTCCCCGTGTCTGTTGTGGCTGCGACTGCGTCGAAGGTCTGGGCACTGTACTCCTGCCTGTGGGGCAATTTCTGAGGAAGTGGCCTTCTTGCCCACATCTGTGACATGTCTGCCTACCACCCAGCTGGGGGCAAGCACTCCTCATGTGGGGCCCTCCACAATGAAAACACTGTGGTTTGTGAGAGTGATGCTGAGAAGACTGATGCTGATGTGACTGGGGCGGATGTGGCTGAGGTGGGAATCTCCTGGACCCTTGAGGTGGAGGTCTAGAGTAAGGCTTCCTCCTATCGTCCTGTCTGCTCGTGGACCCAGATGGTCCTCCCACCTTCTGCTGCGACCGTTGTTGAGCTTCAACTTCTGCCTTTAGCTTCTCCATTACCCTCGCTTTCTCCACTAAAGCAGGGAACTCCTTTATAGAGAGCGGAGCCACCATGAGTTTAAGATCGCCTCTCAGTCCATTTTCAAATTTCCTACATTGCCAATCTTCAGCCATCTTCAAAGTGTGAAATCTGCCCAGGTGCTTGAACTTTTCAGCGTACTCAGACACTGACATCTCTCCTTGCATCAACTGTAAGAACTCCACTTCCTTGGCGTATCTCACACTGTTTGGGAAGTACTCAGCATAAAACTTCTTCTTGAATAACTCCCAGGTGACAATCTCCCTATTATCTTCTAGCATCATCTTCATGCTAGACCACCAGTGGACAGCCTCTCCAGCTAGTAGATACTCAGAATAAGTCAACCTGTTTTCTGCTGGGCACCGCTTGGCATCATAAATCCGCTTCATATCCATCATCCACTAGTCTGCCTCATCTGGAGTGGTCTTGCCATCAAAGCGAGACAGGTGATGCTGAAGAAAATCCTCCAAACTCCACTCTGGTACTCGTGGCGGTGGAGCTTGGGAAGATCCAGCTGCAGATCGATTCTCCCCCAGCTGCTGCAAGACCTCCAAGTGTCTCTGCTGAGTCGCCTCTGCTGCAAGCCTAGCAGACTCCATCTGCTGCAAGGCTAAGTTGTGCTGGTTCACCATGTTAGCATTCTGCTGCTACATGGCTGCTAACATCGCTTCAATCGTCCCCACCAAGTGAGAACTATCCGCGTTAGGAATAGGAGGAGGAGGCCTAGGTGCCATAGCTCTGAACACACAAAGAGAGAATCATCAGTCCATCTATCAAACACCATGAGAAACACACAACAGAAACTAGGTGAGCTCACACCGACAAACCCTAAGGAACTACTGCTCTGATACCAAAAACGTAACATCCCATTTAATAGTTTTTCACACTATCAAACAAAATATTAAATCATGGTCAAACATAGCAGGTAGTAGAATTAACGGTTATAGACACATAGTATAGGAGTTTGATACAGTCATTCAAAACATAAAAAAAAAATGCTTAATAAACTGGTCAAGCTAAGACTCCTCAAAAGTCTGGCTCAAAACTACTACAACAGCGAGTAAGGGGGTCAATTCCTGCTCCGAAGGGGGGCGTCACCATCTGGGCTAGGCTCTGCTCACACCAACAATTAGGCGATCACAGCAAAGGAGAAACCACATGAGCAAAACAACATAAACAAATAAAAGGGTAAGCTAACTGAAAGAAAGGAAAAATAATGCAAAGCATCTTTTACATCACTCATAACACGTAAATCAATAATTAAAGTCTAGACTCGATATCCGGATTGTGTAAGCGACATTGGAGCTCTTGGTGGCTTGCACCTGCAACGGTTCCCAGACTCTGCAGAGTTTGGACACAAGGGGTTATCACCCGACCGTTCCTAGGGTAAGTCCCCTTCGCGTCTAGGACTGGATCAAGTCCAAAGACTAGGACCTCCTGCTACTCCTCACGACATAATCCATTCTACTCTATCTGAGTGTGAATGATTATTGGAGTTTCAGGATACCAACCAATATGGATTCCACACGTCCTTACACACTAACAATTCTCATGAATTTCCCTTTAAATTCCATTCCAACCACAAGTCTATATATACTCATATCCTTCTAGTCTTATCACACAATACATTAAACAATAATCTATCAAGCATAAATGAGCTTCCTTGCACGAAATCACAATAAAACATGTCATTTTTCTCTTAGAACAGGAATTGATATCCTCCACTGCAGTGAATTAAGCTAGGCAATCTAGCCTAGGCGAGGAGTCATCTCGCTTAGGCGAGGCTATCTCGCCTAGGCGAGACTAAAACAGTGGCAAGGATTAAAAACTGAGCGGACTCTCGCTCAGACTAAACTGGCTCGCTTAGACGAGAGTGTCTCTCTCGCTTAAGCGACTCCAGCTCGCCTAGGCGAGACCTCGCTCAGTATCAGGGGTGAGTCATTCTGATAGTCTCGCTTAGGCGAGAACCACCCACCTAGGCGAAAATAACAGACCATCTCACTGTTTTCACATGCAAGAACGCAAAATCAGAGTAATTCATGATCATACACTCACACAAGCATTTCAAGAAAATCAATTCAGCACACCATTATCATACAAAACATAATTTACAGCTCAAATGGACAAAATATCGGTTAGCTTCCCTTACCTTTTTCCAAAATCACCACAAGCAAGACTCTAACGCAAGGGCACCTCAAATCCTCAACCTAAGGGGCTGAAATTCGAAATTCTGGGTAAGTACAAGACCCTAATTTGGTTTTTGGTAAGCATCAGATTCCAAAATCCCAGAATCGAAGAATTGAGGAAAACAGAATTTGACTTACCGGAAGGGGAAAATGACTCAGCTTGAGGGAGATTCTTTTCCTGTTTCCGGTTTCCAGTAGCTGTAACAGGGAGGGAGTGATCAGAATGGAAAAGAAATTGAATTTTGCTAGAGAGAAGGGCTGTGCAGTTGTTTAGAGGGAAGGAAAAACAGGGACGTATAGTGGGGTTCTGTGAGAGAAGTTAGGAAAGGAGAGAGTGTATAGAGAGGGGGTTAGTGGGTCCTTACAATCTCCCCAACAACAGAATTTTAGTCCCGAAAATTAAAACTCACCAGAGAACAGGTGCGGATAGGACTTCTTCATATCTTCTTCAAGTTCCCAAGTGGAGTCACCAGTTCTCTCATCCCAGATAACCTGAATTAAAGTGATGGATTTTCCCCTTCACTGCCTTGTCTGGCTATCACCAAGACGAACAGGTTGTACCTCCACTGAAAGATCTCCTCTAATCTGCAAATCTTCTGCCTCAAGCACATGTGAGGGGTCGGCCACGTATCTTCTGAGTTGAGAGACATGGAAGACAGAGTGAAGGTTGGATAGCTGAGGGGGTAAGGCGATTTCATAAGCCACGGGTCCAATCTTCCTCAGAATCTGGTATGGACCAATGAACTTAGGAGATAGCTTCCTTGAGCGAATAGCCCTCCCCACACTGGTGGTCGGGGTAATCCTCAAGAAAACGTGATCTCCGACAGCAAACTCCAAAGGTCTTCTCCTCTGATCGGCATAGGATTTCGGTCTGCTCTGAGACGCCTTCATCCTTTCTTGTATTAACTTGACCTTCTCAGTGGTCTGCCTCAATAACTCCGGCCCTACCATCACAGACTCTCCGTCTTGGTACCAGCACAAAGGAGTTCTGCACCTTCTGCCATAGAGAGCTTCATACGGCGCCATGCCAATGCCTGCATGGAAACTGTTATTATAGGTAAACTCCACCAAGGGCAGGACCTCGTCCCATGCACCTAGATGATCCAGTACGCACGTCCACAAAAGGTCCTCAAGAGTCTGTATTGTCCTTTCTGACTGGTCGTCTGTCTAGGGGTGGTAAGCCGAGCTCATAGATAGCCTGCTGCCCATGGCACTCTGCAATGCCTGCCAAAAATGGGAGGTGAAGCATGAATCCCTATCAGAGACTATGCTCGACGGCACTCCATGGAGCCTCACAATCTCACTGATATACAACTGTGCCAGCTTCGTCATGGACATCCTCAAATTTACTGCCAGGAAATGGGCACTCTTGGTCAGACGATCTACTATCACCCATATGGCATCATGGTTCCTCACCGTCAGTGGCAAATGGGTAACAAAATCCATAGCAATGCTATCCCATTTCCATTCCGGAATCTCTAACTGTTGTAGCATCCCTCCAGGCCTCTGGTGTTCTGCCTCAGCCTTCTGACAGGTCAAGCAAGATGACACATACCGAGCTACATCTGACTTCATTCTTGACCACCAGAAAGATTCTTTCAGATCATGGTACATTTTAGTCATGCCTGGATGCATGCTAAAACGACTCTTGTGTCCCTCTTCGAGAATCATGCCTTTCACCTCTAGATCCTCAGGTATGCAGACCCTGCCTCTGAACCTTAACACCCTATCACTCCCTACCACAAAGTCCTTGGCCTTCTCAGTGCCAAGCAATTCCAAGGTCCTCTACAACTTAGGGTCAGATAATTGCTTCTTTTTTATTAGGACGAGGAAATCACTAGACACTGTAAGATGGTTGCATCTAATGACATCCTCTCCTAAACTCACTTGCAGCCGCAAGTCTCTAAATTGCTCCACCGAATCCAACTCTCTGGCCATCATATAAGATGCGTGAACTATTTTTCGGCTCAAGGCATCGGCCACGACATTCGCTTTCCCCGGGTGGTATAACAACTCGAAGTCGAAATCCTTTAAGAACTCCATCCACCGTCTTTGCCTCATGTTCAACTCTTTCTGGTCGATCAGATACTTCAGGCTCTTGTGGTCACTGAAAACATGGAATTGAGCGCCATACAGATAGTGTCTCCAAATTTTCAGTGCAAACACCACAGCCGCTAACTCAAGATCATGCGTGGGATAGTTCTTCTCATGACTTTTAAGCTACCTAGAGGCGTAAGCAACCACTTTCCTTTCTTGCATTAGAACGCACCCTAGCCCCTGATGGGAGGCATCACAGTAGACTTCGAAGTGTCTACTGGTATTAGGGATTACCAACACAGGAGCACTAGTCAACTTCTGCTTCAACTCCTGGAAGCTATTTTCACACCGGTCGGTCCAGGCAAAAGGCTGATCCTTACGAGTCAGTTGTGTCAAAGGTGCCACGATTTTTGAGAACCCCTCAATGAACCTTCTGTAGTATCCTGCCAGTCCCACAAAGCTCCTAATCTCAGTCGCTGATTTAGGACGCTCCCATTTTAACACAGCCTCCACTTTGGATGGGTCCACGGATATGCCCTGAGCTGAGATGACATGCCCCAAAAATTGGACCGTGGTCATCCAAAACTCGCACTTAGACAGTTTCGCATAGAGTTGCTTCTCCCTCAAGATACTTAGAACGGTCCTCAGATGCTCTGCATGTTCTTCATGAGTTCGGGAGTATATCAAGATGTCGTCTATGAAAACCACCACGAACTTGTCTAGAAAAGGCCTAAAGATTCAGTTCATATAATCCATGAACAAGGCAGGGGCGTTAGTCACGCCGAAAGGCATCACTACGTACTCGTAGTGCCCATATCTGGATCTGAAAGTAGTCTTCTGCACGTCATCAGACTTAACTCTAATCTGATGGTATCCGAATCTCAAGTCGATCTTCGAAAACACAGTAGCACCGTGCAACTGATCCATTAAGTCGTCTATCCTTGGCAGAGGATATTTGTTCTTGATGGTTAGCTTGTTGGGCTGCCGGTAATCAACACAAAGCCTAGAGCTGCCATCCTTCTTCTTAACCAATAACACCGGTGCTCCCCAAGGCGACACACTGGGCCTGATGAATTGTTTCTCCAGCAGTTCTTCAATCTGGTTTTTCAACTCTGCCAACTCAACCGGAGCCATCCTGTAAGGTGCTATTGATACTGGCCCTGCTCCAGGCACCAGATCAATAGAGAACTCAATCTCCCTAGAAGGGGGCAAGTCGGGCACCTCCTCAGGGAAAACATCAGGGAATTCCCTCACCACTGACGTTTTAACGTGCCTATCCCCACTCTCAACAGACAGTTGAGTGAGAATCAAGAAACACCGTGATCCCTCCTTTATAGCTTGATCCACCTGTTGTGAGGATAACAACATCTCTTCATCTTCCGGGTTGGGAAACAACACCTTCTTCTCATTACAATCCATAAGAATGCGATTAGCAGATAGCCAATCCATTCCCAAGATCACATCCAGGCCCTCCAGAGGTAAACAAATGAGGTTCACTCTGTATTTGCGCCCCTCAACCTCGATCAAATATCTAGCACATAACGTCGAGGTTCTGACCATCCTGGAACCAGGCGTAGACACTACCAGGTCGTAAAGAAGTTCCCTAACCGGGAGACCCAACTCCATCACTACAGACTTCGACACAAAAGAGTGTGTCGCTCCCGAATCATATAACACACACAAGCTCCTATCGGCAATCATGCAAGATCCAATGATGAGGTTACCTGATCTGTCTGCCTCTGCACCCGTCATGGCATACACTCGGCCAGCTGCTTGGGGCCTAGCACTTCCCCGTGTCTGTTGTGGCTGCGACTGCGTCGAAGGTCTGGGCACTGTACTCCTGCCTGTGGGGCAATTTCTGAGGAAGTGGCCTTCTTGCCCACATCTGTGACATGTCTGCCTACCACCCAGCTGGGGGCAAGCACTCCTCATGTGGGGCCCTCCACAATGAAAACACTGTGGTTTGTGAGAGTGATGCTGAGAAGACTGATGCTGATGTGACTGGGGCGGATGTGGCTGAGGTGGGAATCTCCTGGACCCTTGAGGTGGAGGTCTAGAGTAAGGCTTCCTCCTATCGTCCTGTCTGCTCGTGGACCCAGATGGTCCTCCCACCTTCTGCTGCGACCGTTGTTGAGCTTCAACTTCTGCCTTTAGCTTCTCCATTACCCTCGCTTTCTCCACTAAAGCAGGGAACTCCTTTATAGAGAGCGGAGCCACCATGAGTTTAAGATCGCCTCTCAGTCCATTTTCAAATTTCCTACATTGCCAATCTTCAGCCATC
>Ga0209389_1002823_pt1 | contig 13564 bp, 11 predicted proteins | sample CowpearedBW_FD_187526 | JGI IMG/M metagenome (GOLD analysis project Ga0209389, IMG submission 187526) | Root nodule microbial communities of legume samples collected from California, USA - Cow pea red BW (SPAdes) (version 2) | ecosystem: Host-associated > Plants > Roots > Nodule | place: USA... | reverse complement strand
CACCACAATTTTTTTATAATATCATTATGAATAAGTGAATCTATCCGTTTCCTGCAAGTAATGGTGCTTTGGAGCTGAAGGAAAAGAGTGACTGCGTAGCTACTATTTGCAGAGTGAGTCGAGATGGGTTGGGCTATAGCTATACACGGCGGCGCCGGCGACATCCCACTTTCGCTACCGCCGGAGCAACGCCAGCCTCGAGAAGAAGCCCTCCACCACTGCCTGCAAATCGGGGTTCAGGCTCTTCAAGCCAAGATGCATCCATTGGATGTAGTAGAGCTTGTGGTAAGATCAAAACTCTATCTTTTTTTCATTTCCTTTTCAGATAAATAACATGTTCTTTGTTTTTTCATGTCACTTTCTTATCATTCTTGTAATGTCTTGTTCGTCAAATTGGCAGAAAAATGATATGTGCTCGTTTTCTATAAAGTGAACCAAACTTAAAAATATTCAAATAATAAAATGAAATTGAAAATGTTTTATCATGATATAAAAATAACACAGTTAGTGAACTATTAGTAATTAATTTAATAATGGATGTCCCATGTTATTTTAGGATTTTTTAAATACATTTATTTAGTTAGACTTTTAGACAAGAAAAGTTGAAAGAGTTTGGGTTAAGTATTTTTTAGTATCTGGATTTTTACGTAATATTAGAATTTTTTTTTTCTGTCCAAAACTTTGATACATTGTAGTTTCAAATCTTAAAAGTGTATGAATATTGTCATTTTAATTCAATTACATTAAATTTTTAGATGTGTTCAACGCGTTTTATACCGTTTAACATAAAATTCGCTTTAATATCTATTAGAAAACGCATTGTACAAGTAAAATAAATTTAACATTTTTTTAGTCGTCAAATAAATTTTACGTAATTGAGTTGAAATGACTATATTTATTAATTTTTAAAGTTTAGAGATCAAAATATATCAAAGTTTCAAACATAGACGAATTCTAGTGTCGCATCAAAGTTCAGTGACTAAAAGCATACTTAACCAAAACATTATTTTAATTCTAATTTAAGAACTAGCTAACAAAGCAATAATTTTATTGAAAATGATTTTTTGACACCACTTGCATCAATTGACAATCTACTTTTAGGGATATTTGTAAAGAAAATTGAAGGGTAAAATAATGGGTGTAAAGTGTCTCTGGCGTGAAAATAATACTACACTTATTTTATTTTTGTTTCTTATGGATTATGATTCCTAATATTGCACTCCTTCGATTTTCACTCTCAAGTATGTTGCTGTGTACTTTTGTAGGTTCGTGAATTAGAAAATATTCCACAGTTTAATGCGGGTAAGGGATCGGTGCTGACCAACAAAGGTACAATTGAAATGGAAGCTTCAATTATGGATGGAAGGACCAAAAAATGTGGGGCTGTTTCTGGCCTCAAAACAGTTGTCAATGCCATTTCTTTAGCTAGATTGGTTATGGAGAAGACTCCTCACATATATCTGGGCTTTGATGGAGCAGAGGAATTTGCCAAAGAACAAGTCAGTTTTCTTTATGCTTTCAATCTATAAACTCTTTCCTTTGGTTCAACTTTTTTCAAACTTTAACATTGTCTTAAACTATGTTTCTATCAAGAGAAGAAAAAAAATTATAGATAGTAAGTTCTGTGTGAATGTTAATTACTATGATGAGTTCAATCATTGAAAACTTTTAGAGCCAGAGTGCGTGTGGTTTTAGTTATTGGATCTTACGATTCTTACAAATAATAAATCAACCATCTCAACATTCTTATTTTCAGGGTGTTGAGACTGTAGATCCAACCCATTTTATTACTGCAGAAAATGTTGAGAGACTACACCATGCACAAAAAGCCAACATAGTCCAGGTATGTTTGTATGCTTGAGAAGTAGGCTTAGGATTTATGACTAAATATGTTTTTAATTCTTAAATTTAGATGTAAAATTAAGATTAGTTTCTATTTGAAACTTTGATTTATAAATATGTTTTCGATCTCTTAATTTTAAGTGAATTTTGGAATTAGTACATTTCAAAATTTTGGACCAATTTAGTTCTTTATATTTCGAAATACGTGGATTTAATCATTTTAATCAAATTTAGTTAAATTTATTTGGCATTTGAAGTGTGTTTTATAATAGTATTTGACTTAACATTTAAAGCAAAAATGTGTCAAACATTAGAAACAACTCAAATAAATGCGTATCAAACATTAAATAAACCTAACAAAATTTGATTAAAAGAACTAAATTCCCGTATTTGGGAAGACTAAATTGATTCAAAGTTTTAAAATAAATTAATTTCAAAATTCACTGAAAGTCAAGGAATAAAAGACATATTTAATCCTATTTTGGTCTTCAAATGTTAAAAATAAAAAATATAATTCTCTTAACTCAATTACATTAAATTTTCTTCGATATGTCAAACGCGTTTTATAAGATTAGTACAATTAAAATAGAAAAATCATATCCAATTTTTAAAATTTAAAAACAGAAATGCATCAAAGTTTCAGACATAAACGAATTTCGATCTCATGTTAACCGGATTAAAAATATAATTAACCTTTTGTTTCATTTTCCACCTTGTGATATGAATATCTGTTGTGCTTCACAATGTATAGATCGATTACAGTACACACCCACTCCAAAATGGTACCGGAAAAGAAACACCAAATGTGGTTAATGGGGATAGTCAACTAGGAACAGTGGGGTGTGTAGCTGTTGATAGTGATGGGAAGCTAGCCTCTGCTACATCCACGGGTGGACTAGTGAACAAAATGGTTGGTCGAATTGGTGACTCACCCATCATAGGTGGTGGCACATATGCGAACGAGCTTTGTGCAGTGTCTGCAACAGGCAAAGGTGAAGCAATACTTCGTAGCACTGTTGCAAGAGATGTTGCTGCATTGATGGAATTCAAAGGGGTTTCTCTGAAAGAAGCTGCTAACTGTGTTGTGCATGAACGCACACCAAAAGCTACTGTGGGCTTGGTTGCTGTGTCTGCTGCAGGAGAAGTTGCCATGCCTTACAACACCACAGGCATGTTCCGAGCATGTGCAACAGAAGATGGATATTCAGAGGTTGCAATTTGGTCTCATTCCTAGATTTTTTTGTCTTTAATTCTATAAAAAATTATATTTTATCTCTCATTCTTTACTTTCTGATATGATTTAGTGTGAATCATTGATTTTTTTAAAAATAAAAAAAAATACATTAATCGATGATTCACAATAAGTTATATAAAGAAATAAAGAATCAAAGTCAAAAAATCGGAATCATAGTATCATAATCCTAACTCTTTTCTATGATTCATTTGTTCGATATTTCAATCTTTCTGTTTAATGGCAAACAGATAACATTGATAATGTGTACTCTATTTTGAATGCTATCATCGTTCTCTCATTCATTGTGTGGTTCGAATGGAAATTGTTCGAGTAACGTTGTTTACTTAGAATTGAAGTTTTATTTAAAAAATTTAGTACCGATGTCTAACTTAAACTATACTATTAGTTTTTTCAGGAAGTCAAACAACTAACAGTTTTAATATAATGGAAATGGAAAACTTCTCATATGCAAACTTTAATAATTTGTTCGGGTGAAAAAATGGTAGATGGTTTTGTAAATAATTTAACATTTTATGATGTAATATTTCTTTTACATAATATCTTTTTAGAGAGACTGAATTTGTGAAAATTTATTAAAGTACTTTGATTGTTGTTGATGTTATTTTTGGTTTAAACCAAATTGTTGTTGCTGATCATTTAACATGTACTTAGTACACATGATACTATATACTAAATAAAATTTTTGGTTTAAACCAAGTTTAGACGAGTTCACATAAACCATAAGCTTGAAACACATGAACAAACTATATACTAAATGGCCAAAGTCCACACCAAATGTCTTTTAGACAATTATGCATAAAAGGATAGTACATGTCAAAGATTTTCTACATACAATCACATGCAAGCACAAATACCAGTAATTTACCTCTCTATTAAGCAACTAGTTTTCTGGAAAAACACAAAAAAATAAAAATAAAAAATCTAACACAATTAACCAAATGGTCAATACACAAACATTACAAGAAAAATCATTATATAATATTTTTTTCAAAATTTATAGATAATAAAAAAACATATGTAGGTAAAACACGAGTTTTAGACAAAAAAAAAATTTATATAAATAACATTCTTATAGGTAATAATTACCTATTGATTTAAAAATTCATAAGTAATAATTACATTTTTAGGAGGTTCCATATTTTTTAAAAATGCCATTCTTTCTTGCATTTGTAGCTTATTATTTAGGTTTTCTTTTACTTTGTCTCCCAACTTTGCCGGGATTGAGGTCGTTTGCCTCCATTTTTTTTTTTTCATATTTAGTGATTCTTTTGAGATGAAGGAAATCTTGTAGTCCACTTTAAAGTCATTTACGTTAAAAAAAATTCATTTTTCGCTTCTTCCACATTTAACATCTTGGTGGATGTGTATCTAATGATAAGTCTTTAAGTAAGGATCACAAAAATGATATGCATGTGAGTATCTATAGATAAAATTTGTGACGAATAATTAGTATTATCTACCGATAACAAGTATTTTAATACTTGTTTATAAATGGATTGAATGCGAGTATCATACTATTTGTACCCGCATGTATATGTTATCTGCAAAAAATTAAAATTAAAATTAATTTATATTTTCAAGTTAAATTTAATTTATATTTTATTAGATTAAATTTAATTAAAATTAAATTTTAATTCATATTTTATTTCATGTTTTTATTTTGTATTTTAATTAAATTTTATTTTAAAAATTTATAAATTATCTTTTTTTTTTAATATTTACGGTTATCTATGGTTACTCGCGAGCTTTTTAAAATTCATGGATATTTTTTAAATGGGTATCCGCATGGATAACGGGACAAGTAGTGAGTGAATTTTTTTGTTGTGGGTCAAGTTGCGAATATGCATTATCCACACCCGATCCGACCTGTTGACATCCCTAGTCTTGAGTGTTATAGATGTTTTCTTCTTGATCACTCCATTTTATTCCAACTCTAACTTATGCACCTTTAACATTATGATTTGAACATGTTGTGCAAACTCTTAGAAGTTCTGAGAATTAAAAGGTGTGATATGTAAAGCTTAGGCAAACTTTGTAATATTTTGTCAATATGAATTATTATTGTAATGCTTGCATAGAGAGCTAAGCTTGTTTAGTATGATATAAAATCTATTAAACATATTTTGTATCTTTTTATTTGGTTTCATATTAAACAACTCATATTGAAGGGTGAGAAAGACTTAGCTTATTTCTTTTTACCTCTTAGGAACCCTTATATATGTTATTACTATAGTGTCCCACATCTACTTTGTTCTTATGAAAGTGTGCACCTTTGATTACTTCTCTTCTGATATTGAACACATTAATGAGTCATGTTAACTTCCAAACCTCACAAAAGCACTCTTAAAAGGTCTCTCATTCCTTTAACCACCTATGACTAGAGTCAAGTCTATGGAAACAAATGCTTCACAAGACCTCTCTCTAAACATGATGCATGTTTATACCATTAGTTCGACATGTATGTTAGCTTTGTTCACTTTCGACACCTTCAACCCTAATATAGTATAGGTTCTTCCAATTTGACATACATAAGATTGTTTAGAAGTGTGTATCTTGATATTGTAAAACATCATGCTCCTACGAATTTCAAAAGTATTCGGTTCTACTTTGTATTATATGACCCTGCTTGCATATAGGAGTGGCAATGCAGGTCGGGCTAGCCTGCACCACATTTTCAATGCGGATTGAAAAGTCTAGTCTGCATTTTTTTTTTAATTTATCATAAAGCTTTCAGTGTTCAACAAATTGGAAAACTTTAACAAGTTTACACAATTAAACAAATACTTTGAGGAATTAAATGATAAATTGATGATTTAATATTTTCATTATATTCATATTTATACTTTAACATGACGATGTATTTTTTAAATTTTAGCACATTCAAAAATACATATTTATACTTGTCTTTTTCAGGTTATACAAGAATCTGGAATGTTGATATAAAAGTTCAAGAAGAAAGTAACTGATATACTTGTCTTCTCCTCCTTATATACATCTACAACTATATCTAACTTAATTGAATATGTTCTGTTTTATTGGATCTAAAATTTTCATTATCATTAATTTTATTAATATATATTATTTGAAATAATAATATGATATATTTTATTAAATGAAAATATGAATAACTTTAATATATTTTTACAATAAAAATAAATTATTATTTAACTTTGTAAAATGTAACTTGTTATTAAATTTTAATTATACTTTTATAAATTTAAATTTATATAATAAATATACTTTTTAAATCCTATTCAATTATTTGTAATTATTATACTAATAAGAAAAAAATGATTATTTTTTTTACAAACATTTCATTCCTTGTCAACAAAATTTATTTACTATATTTTAAAAAATACAGTGCACGATACAAATACTGTTGGATACTCATTTTAGTTTCTTCCTAAGTATGCAAAGTTGCAAAGTTCCTACAGGACTGTCAAAACCAAATTTACAAACATTTTACTAATAAAAAAATAACTTGAAGAAGAATGGTAAAACATTGTTTCCATTCATTACATCACTACTTGAAAGAGCTTAAAATTATTACAAATAGTTACTAAAGAACCAATAAATCTACAACTTTGAGAATGAGAAAAGATAGCCCAAAGGCTAAGAATGAACTCCTCATCTCTTCACCTATCGCATTCGCATTTTAAACTTTAGTGTATAAAGTAATCATTTTCTATTTCAATACACCGATTGAAATATAAATGGGAAAAATGAAAAACAAAACAAAATTTCTAGCAAAGTCAAAACTTTCTACTTCTGACTCTACAATAAGGGCCAATGCAATCACAGATCAATAGATCAAAATGATCTGAGAATGCATAATCCATTAACAATTGAGAAGTAGTGCATTTTAACTGGTGGCACAATCTTGTAGATGAGGGTGACTTTCATTTATGTACCTGTGCCATAATGGCTTATACCTGCCTATAGCTAACTTCAGCCATGGTTTCATGTTCCCATTGAAGTGAATAACTGCTGCACTTTCAATCAGGCGGTTGTCAATATTTAGGTCATAACCCAATCCTAATACATGCCATCTTCTGTCAAGTGGTTCTGTCAAGCCATAAAAACTTAGAAGAGCAGGGGGAAGTGTACCAAGCTTCCAGAGTGTCCCATCAGCATTCTGCTCTTGCCAATAATGATACTTCGCGGTGACATTTGCTTTCCTCCATGCACCCAGGTCAAAAATATTCAGACCAAAGGCCCATCCACATGCCTGTGGATCAAACTTTGAGCTTATAATTGAATTTGAAAAGTTGAGATACTTGTAGTACCTATGGAATGCTTCTAGACAAGTTTCAACGGCACCATTCACATTTCCATGCAAATCCAGTGAAAAAAGTGGGCTTAGGTCCTTCTGAACAACAACATCATCATCAAGGAAAACAATCTTCTCAAGTAATGGATAAATCTCAGGGATATAAAACCGAAGATGATTTAGCAAAGACACAAACTTGGGATTCTGCAATTTTGGCTCAACATTTACACCTTGATAAGGTCCAAAATAAAAGGTTCGTGATTCTGGACTGTGTAGCTGTTTGATGATTGGAGCATAAGATTCATTCAACCAATGAAATTCCTCAATATTCTGCACCTCTATGGTAGCCCCTTTTAAATCATTACTATGGAACCATTCTTTCATTGCTCCATAAATAATACCATCGGTAACGATGTGAAAGACGAAGCGATTTGGATTATTTGCATTGATGACTGTTGAGTTAACAACAACAGATGTTGCCAGTACATTATCTGAAAATATGCAGAAGTGATATAGGTTATTATCTGTGAGCTGGGGAGAGATTCTACTCTCATGTGAAAATTTTTGCCAGGATGTCATCTTTAGCCAATCAGTCATAAGTTTCACATTTAAGCAATGAAGACTCTTGGGTAGTGCTTCAGCTGATAGTTGAGCAAACACAGTGCTTTGAATTGTTGCTTTATTTGCACGTTCTTCAAGTGCTTGAATATATGATTTCATCGTCACTATAGTGGTTGCAATGTCATAATGGACATCCTGTGCCTTGAAAATTAGAGAAGACAAACTTTTAATAACTGGCCCAGCTTCCTCCATGGTCACAGCCTCCCCAGTCATGGCAGCTTTTGAAAGCAAAAGCTGGCAACTTCTAATTTTTGAGCTAAGTTCCCAGGCAAGGTGAAGATTATTGTGCTCTTTGGCAATAATCACATAAGCCTTGGCCAGAACCATTTGCTCTGATAGTTGCCGTGAGAACGATGCTGGACTTAAAATTTCTTCAGTAAAATTCAATCTCTTAGGAGAATTTTCTACTTTAGCATTTCTCTCCTACAATTCACGTAAGTAGCTTGCTCAATAAGTACTCAGAGGGGGTGAGGGACGGAAACAATTATAACAACAGATAGTAATATCACTTAAAGCATAACATCTCTTCAGCAGTATGGAGCACAAAAATAGCTGTACAAGGATATGAAATTGTTCTATGATTAACATTTATATTTACGTCACACCGAATGGTCTATACAAAATGGATAGTTTTCCTGTATCCCCTGTTCTGCATATCAACAGATATTTGGATTGTTTTTCTCAAACATTAGAAGAAGAATCACAAGCAAGGTAACCATGTCTAACACTTAACATTTTGCACATCACATGACGACAAATTACTTAATTCTATTTATAATATCATCCAAAATCTAGGGAGTACAATGCTTTCTTTTTTATACCATTTATTGGTCTAATTAACACCATAATCATAAAGAAGCTTGCACACAAAAAGCAAATGTTCAGACGTTTTCTTCAATGTTTAAAGGTAAAGTGTCCGTAAACATAGCTAGATCTATCACTAGAAACTGGTGAAATGAACTAAATGAGTGTTAGATTATTATTTAAGAGAAGAATGACTATTGGAATTAGTCACAAATTCACAATCACTGATGACACAAGAAATGATGACTGACTTCTACAAGGAATTGGCAATGTTAAAACAATTTCTGCAAAAGAGGCAGTGCGCAAGTGAACAGTTGCAATGGAATGGTGAGATCAAACACTAAATGCATGATTGATTCAATGGTCACTTTAAGCGCATGGATAAGACACTATAAACTATTATTTCTACGTAGATCAATAAATTGGATGTCATTTTGTTATGTGTATTAGACATTTGTCCATAGACACACACTAAATACTTACCAATAGTAAATGAGTTCTATTATACTGTGTCAATATCTGTTCTTCAGTTATTTTTTTCATTTAAGGCCAAAAAGAAATATTAAAACAGTTTCCCTTTCCAATAGGGAAAGAGTCTAAGAGGGTGGCTAACATCCAATAAAATAGCTCATTCATAACAATGTAAAATAGGAAAATCGTAACTTAATATGCCAAAAAATAAGCCAAATCATAATTCATATTGAGGGATAATCAAGTAAGAAGTCTTCCTTTAGCTTATATAGCACTACTTGTAATGGAGTTACTTTAATGCCACTCCAACTACTAGACTATTACCTCAGTATCAACCATAACCTTATACAATAACATCACAAACCACAGGAAGATCCATCTAAACTCAGGTTAAGCTTCAACAGAAAAACAAATAGAAAAAGGTGATTTGTCACATATGAATCACATCTAAAAGTAACCACCAAATTAATTCAATTATGGAAGCAACAACCTAAATTTACTTCACTGTGTTTTATACACTTATACAGAAGATCAGAAATAAGAAATAATTTCCCAAGCAGTAACCGTGACGTAAAATTCCTCGCCCAAAAGAATTAAAAAGGGAAACAAACACCACTGATATGAAAAATCATGAAACCTACAACCAGAGTCCAAGGAAGATTATTAACATACGAACAAAAGCAATGAAAAAAACAGTAGACACATACACATAGACACATTCAATTCAATAGAAATCAAACCCGTGCATGTAAAGAATAAAAAAAAGGACACGGCTTTGAGATTCGAGATAAAACACGACGCGCATTGACAATTGCCTTAAAAATATTCAAACAAAGAATTAAGATCTTCACGCGGCAGCTAATGTCAATGCAAATAAAACACTTAGATAATTACAAAAACAGAACCATTCACAATTGATTCGTTGAAAACAGGGGAGGGAGGGTGCGACGTCGTTTTACCAGAAAGGGGCGATGTACGTGATATTCGCGGTGATGATGTTGCAGGAAGAACAAAACAAGACCGGCAAGAGAGAAGGCGCCGAGAAGCAACCAGATCCAATAAGCGAACCGCCGCCGAACCGGGCGCCGAAAATCGGCGGCCCGTCGCCGCATTTTTCACAACAACTTTTCACCACCGAATCGGAGAAGCAGAGGCGTCCATTTCTCGGATTGGATCGCGGCACGAGCTTGTCGTGGGCACCAAAAGCAATGGCCACCGTCACTCCGCGCCACGTGACATGCACGTGCCTCCGGGCGAGAATGAGAAGAAGGGAATGCACCCAGTTGATCCTATGAGTGATCTAATATTATTATTATTATTAATTATTATTGGTTTGTGTGGAGTGACAGTAAAATGGAGTGGAGAATATTGAGACCGACAAAGGGAAAGGAGAGTAACAGAGAAAGTTGAAAGTTAGTTGCTTTGGATTCACCTTGGTTGGGTTGGGTTAAAATTTAATAAACTTGAAAGGACCTGCAAATAAATAAATATATTCAGGAGAAGAGCCGGCACATGGTGACATGACATGTGAGTTTTATTGGGTTCATCTGTAACACTTCTCAGTTCACTGCTTATTCTTGTCTTCTCTAATCAGATTATCTATGTTATACATAATTTATTTTATTTACACATGAAATATAAAATATCACTCTTAGAAAAACTAAACATTAAAATTCAATTAAAAAAATATATAATCTTTTATGTTCAATATATTTATAAGAACTATTGGTTTAGTTATTTATTCATTACTATGACATGTTTGAGGATTTATATAATATAAGTAAACTAAATTTTTAAGCAAGGGAATAACAAAATAATAATAATATTAATAATAACGACGATACAAAAGTTATAAAAAATATTATTTATATGTACTTTTAATATTTGTAATACGTTATTAATTATTATATTTTACTTTATCTATGTTATTATTATTATTCATTCTAAATCTTAATATATACCTATTATTATTATTATTATATTATTATAATAATAATAATAATAGTATAAGGTGATTTTGAAATTAGTTTTTATTTTTAAAATTTGATCTTTTATGGTTCACACATTACAGATATAATTAGAGTTCTTTAAAAATGAATCATTCGTCTCACCTGGTTTAGTCCACTACAGATTTGTCACTTAATGAACCAATCGATATAATCATTTTTATCTAACGATGTTAAATTTGTTTTTGACGTAATAAAAAATATTGTCATGCATGCCTATCACCTTCATCCGACCATCATCTTCTTCATTCCTTCATTCACTATCAGAAGAACCAATCGACGATTCATACTCCCTAATTTTCATCTTCTCCATTAATTCTCCTCTCCTCCCATTCATAAATTACAACCCAACACATCACAAATACATATGCGCAAAAAATGTTTTGCTCTCCTCCAGCCACCTTATTCTCCCTTTTCACACCTTCATCTTCATCTTCCTTTCTCTGCTCCACCATCTCCATCCTTTCTCTACCAACAAAATGAGAATGGTTAAAAAAAGGATAACAAATGTGAATGAAGGAAGGACAACGTGAACAAATGTAAATTGATGAAACACAAAAAAATTAGAAAAATCCATTTCAACATTTGAACCAACTCTACTAGTTAAGCTGAACAAGATATACAAGTACCAACTAATAAAGAAGAATGAAGAGTGTAATGAAACATTGTAAAATAGTCATTTATCACTTTAGAGCATCAAGAGGAAATTAAAGAGGCTTAATGTTGAAAGTAATGAAGAATCACGTGAACATTAAAATTTTCTCTTCAGCTCACGTTTAAAAAAATTGTTCAATTCAATAATTGTTTTTGTGAATTTCAATCTTTATGCTAAACAATTTTAGTACTTATTTTGTGCTTATAGTTCTTGTTTTAATATCTTAAACTACAAATTAATCAATTAACATAACAAATAATGGATTAAGTTACCAAATAACATATTAAACATGCATAAAATAATCTATTTGTTTTTTAGAGATTTGTGTTTTATGGAATTACATTTTTGTTTGGGATAATCGATTACGACATGAGCTTAATCAGTTATTGTGTACTTGATTGAATTTTTTTTCTCTCACATATTGTGTCGTACAGTTCTTGTTATTATTATTTTTTTTATAATGCTCAAGGGGAACGTACATGCATGTTTGCTTGGAGATGATTTTAAGATGGGTTTATATTTTTTGTACTTCTAGACTTAGCTCGAATTTTAAATGAAACTCGAATTCAAAAGTTATCTAAATGTAAAGTGTATGTAGCCTGCAAGATACTCTACTCCTAATATAGCTTGCAAGGCAACTTTCTAATGTAGCTCACCATGAAAGCTTTTATTATGTATGTGGCGCCTTCTTTGCTTCCATGTGTATCACATGTGGCACCTTCTTAATCTTGGACGAAGGTGCTTTGGTTAGTCATGGTAGCCTAAATTCAGGCCCATGGTTAACCCAATTTGAAGCTCAAATTTATTTACAACTATATTAAATAAATAGTTAAAAGTACAAACAATTTTAAACCTATACAATTATTTACAAAGGTAAGAAGAAGAAACTTTTAATATTTTACTCTCCAAATAAGTAGAATATTTTTTATTGTATCTTTTTTTTTCAATCTTCTTAGTCATGGATCTTGTCATAGGCTAATACATATATTTTTCTTCATGGATGGTTCTCCATCACCACACATAATGAACTTCAATGACACACACACACAACTTTCTTAAGAGATTATGCTTGTGTTATTATAAATCTTATCAAGGAACATATCCTATAACATCTCATTTTCATAACTAAATACTATTAAAATAAAACATTTCATTAACAATATTCAGAAAACAGATAAATCAATATATATCGTAAATGAGTATAGTAATATTATTAATATACATTCTCAAGTTACAATCACCAGTACAGTAAGGGCTTTCTGTCCCGGTTATTTTTCATATTTTGCCTCAGGTCTGGAACCGAGGCATATTGTGGCGAGGCCAAAAGCCCCTTTTGGCCTCGGTTATCACCCGAAGCCATATACCCAGTTTTATGCCTCAGTTGTTTCAAAACCGGTGCCATATACCCAGTTTTCCAACACAGGACATGTCGCGCTCTGCTCCTCCCAACTCCATGAATGTACTGCAACGAATACTCAATTCGCTTGTTGTTTGGAATCTCCATATCGCCAACACGAGCGCACTTGATGCTCAATCCTTGAACCTGCACACACACCTCCAATTCATGTTTTACTGTGCCAAACACGAAACCCTAAAGGAACAAAGAAACAGTTAAAAGTGTGAGAAAAACATGAAAAGGA
>Ga0209389_1002814_pt1 | contig 13579 bp, 7 predicted proteins | sample CowpearedBW_FD_187526 | JGI IMG/M metagenome (GOLD analysis project Ga0209389, IMG submission 187526) | Root nodule microbial communities of legume samples collected from California, USA - Cow pea red BW (SPAdes) (version 2) | ecosystem: Host-associated > Plants > Roots > Nodule | place: USA... | reverse complement strand
TCTCTTAATTACCTACAAAACAAGACAAACAAGGATTAGCATGTTGGTTTAAGTTAATCTAATCTTGGTCAAAGGTCAACTTTGGATCAAAGTCAACAAGTCAACCAAAATAAGTCAACTAGAAACAAACTTAGGGAATTCAAACTAAAGTAATGCAAAACAAAGATAAAGGTGATGGAATAGAAAACTCCCCTCTAGACATGCTTCTAGTGATCCTTCTTGAGGGAGCTTCTAAAGAGGTGGTCACCCCTTTATCTTTACTTTTGGTATAACTAAGTATTATTTTGACAAGTCACTCCCGTCTTATACAAACATAAGGTTTTAGTAATCAACAAATAATGATTTTAGCTCACTAGAGAAGGTAGCATCTTTTGAGGTGTAAAAGAATTTGACTATCTAAACTAGTTTGCTAATATTAACACAATTATCTTCTTACAAAGGCTTTTAAGGCACATAAAAATTTTAATAGAAATTGCTACTTGTGAAATGATTGCTTCGGTTCTTCTTGTCTTATGCTTAAAGAGTCTGTATATAGGCTTCAGAAGATACGACCGATGTAAACCCTTGTCTGTTGTTGAGTAGCTTTTTGGTCACTTAATCATCTTTTTGTTCTTCTTCTCACTATTCTCTATTGATCTTTGACGTAGAGAAGCATTGAATGTGTTTCATGTAACATTAATTACTCTTATCTTCTTCATGGATCTTCTTTGATAGTTAATTATATTTATCTTCGTAGGTTGTATAGCTTTTTACTTCTTTGATTTATAAAAGTGTATGTCGTACTAAAGAAATAACTTGACTAGAGTTGAAATGTGTTTGACATTTTAGGTTTAACACGAATTTTAAGAGATATTTGAATTGTTCTTTGGACCTGAGCACGAATCTCTTCATAATAGATGATAAAGACATTCTCTGCATCCTTAGACTTGACCTTTTAGAACATTTTCATGAATTGTTAGCTTGAAGTCTTTGTCTATACTTATTATCTGATTGATCTTCAATTACCTTTTTAGAGAAAATGGAAATTGGCATAGTACTTTATCATCTATTAGACAAAGCACAAGCACTCTTAATCTAATCAATGTTGGCTAAACACAACTACTTAATACTTTTTCTTGGCCTCTTATGTTTAAGCTCACATTCAAAGCATCTATGTTTTGCATATTTTTTTCTAACACTTTTAGTAGTAATAAATTAAGTTCAATGTACATATTTGCTTTAATTTTGTATTTCTGATTCATCTAACCTTGATCATTATTTGGGCCATAAATATTTTTGTAGATATTAATTATGGCTAATTCTAGTTCCATTTTATGCTAAATCTACATGGCTTCAAATTAGAAAAATGGTTTATTGGATTTAGTGTTCTACACTATTTTTGTATGTTTTCTTGAAGTTGATGCAAATTTACCAAAATTTTGTAGAGAACCCATGGGAGTTAGATTTTCTTTGTATTAGATTAAATTTTTGTAATTGGTCTTACGGACCTAATTAAAGCCCACATGTGGGACCATGTTTACTTCATAGTTTGGAGAATATATAACTTAAATGTGTCTTACACTTGTAAACATAAATCATTTGCTAAAGTTTTAGTTTTAGGAATTCTCTCTTCATCTACCTTTTTTTATCTTTTCTATCAATTTTAGTTTTGACTTTTCCTCTTCATTCTATATTCTTCATTAATGAAGAACTAATTCTTTAGGATCAACTGAATTTTGCATCGATCATTAAATTCTTTGAGTTTTTTATTCTTTTCTATAATTGTGATTTAACACTTTGTGGCTATAATTTCTACTTCTGATTTTAGATTTCCAATTAAGAATCGATTGATGACCTAAATAAAAATGGATCGAAAAATCACCAAACTATTTAAATTGGATCCATTAAAGCCTAATTTCAATAGCTAGGCCAAAAGCTCCATCTAGCATGATCCACACTTTGCACACTTAGCATGTAGTTCAAATGAGGAAGGTGTGACTTGCCACATGGATAGTGATCCACAAATCATGGGAAAGACATTAGCAACATATGCTGAAATTTGCATGAATTCCTCCATTTTTCTTGGTCGAGTTTGGAACCTTCTTCTCTTATAAAGGAGGGCCTCCCCCTTTGTAGAAAGGACTATTGAGTTTAGTAAATTATTATTGAGATCAATCCAGAAAACTTTCCTTGAGAGTCACCTTGGTTAGAGTTTCCTTTAAGATCTCCTCTAGCCACCCTTCCTCTAGGATTGACCTCACTTTCCTTGGCATTTTTCACCACCAAATCTCTTCACCACACTGAGCCTAATCATCCTTCAAACTTGTATCCACACTGTACATCAAATAAAGCTTTCATTATCCTTCCAATCATGGATATGGAGCTTCTTTAAGTGGTATCAAGAACCAACTCAAGCCATGTTCCTCTTAGTTTGAGCTAAGTTTTCAATTCTTTCTTTCTATTTTCTGTGTTGTTCGTTGTATTCCTTTATCGTCTTGTTGTTTTCTATCGTTTACATTGCTCTTACATGTTGAATGTTGATTCATCTTGTTGTTCTTCATTAATTAATCAGTATAAATTAAGTAGGATTCAATTACATGTTCATCAGTGACTGCTTTTTAGTTTTTCAATGCGTCTTTATCATTTTTATTCAATGAATCTACAATAGTTTGTATTTGATTTTGAGCATCTAATTCATGTTGTCCAAGTCATGTGCATCCTTATACGTCATAATTTCTTGGTTTAACCGGTCCAAAGTTTGAATACAAGGTGTTTGATTAAATTCTGTAAAATTTGTCAAATTAGAGAAATGAAATTGATTGAATCATGAGATCAAGATAGATAAGAATTGTTTAGTCTTAATGCTATCCATTTTCACCAAATTGGTAGTCCTTTGAATTTTTTAATTTTTTCTTTTGTGTTCATACTTGATAGTAGATCAATATCTAGTTCATAGAGTTAGATTTTCCTATATGAGTTAAAATTTCCACTGTTTTCAAAATTTGAATATTGTTTCGTCCTTGTGTTTGATTTCTCACAATTTTTTGAAAGTTAAAATTAATGATTTGATTTCAGGATATGTTTGATAAATGAGTTGAGAAAAATATGCAAAAACAAATAAAGAAAAATGCAAAAAAAAATGTAAATGTTTGATTCATGTGTGTGCAACTCTCGGGTTTCAGAAAATCCTAATTGTCTTCTTTAGCCATTTGTGATCATAACCTGTTCTTAATCACTCAAAATTTGTAGCCTTAAAACGTTATTCATTCTTTCTTGTTGAGTCTTTAATTTGTTGTGCTATTTTACTCAATTCTAGTGTTATTCCTTAAGCTTCCTTTTGAGTGCCAACTTATTTCATTGCCTTTAATTTTCTTGCTTGTCAATTTTTGGCTAATCCATCGGAGTTGTCTCCAAAATTAAATCCTTCCTTAAGTTTAGCAACTATTGGGTTAGTTTTTCTTGCTTTATTCCTTGGTACTCCTTTGATTTGTGTTGAATTGTGGTGTAGGAAAAGGTGCACTTCTCAAAGAGGACTTGTTAAGAGGTAACATCTCAGGGGGTGGAGATTCAAGAGAAGCTTCAAGATGAAGGGAAATTCTCAAGGAGTCTTTAAACATCATTTGCTAAGAGAGAGTAGATAGTAGAAACATAAAGCAAGGAAGAAAGATTGGTCTTGGGTTTTGGCCATATTTGGCTTGTAAAATTGTTTTCAAAGTACTTTCCCTTTGTAAAGGCCTCTAGTCAATTATCTTGGAAGAGCCTTTGGTGTTCTTCCCTCTTTTTGACTTTTGTGACTTGCTTTTAATATATTTGGTGTAGCCGGTAAGTGTGTCTTGTTAGCCAAAGCTCTAAGCCTCACCTTAAGATTCGACTAGATTGTTTATACATTACAGTTTTAGTTGGCTTGACTAAGATATCAAAGCCTAAAGCCTTGCCAAATAGGAGTCTATTTTCTTGAGTTATATCTTCTATGTTTAGGAAAACATCTTCATATGAAAGTTAGTGAAGTAAGTAGTTAGGTAAACTCTAGCTTGGTAAGACTTGGTACTTAAGAAGTCCTAGTGACTCACCGCTCTTATGTAGGAGTGAAGTTGTGAACTCTCTTAAAGCTTTCGTTCTAAGAAAACTCTTGAAATTAAAAGATGTCTAGACTACCTTCAATCCATAATGCAAGTGAATCTGACGCATTATGATCCTACTTTGAAAAAAATTGCTTAAGAGCTCAGAACAATTAATCTATGGAAAGGAAGAGAGTCTAACCAAAGGAGGCTAGATAATGTTAATATGGAACTTCAAATTAGCCTTTTAGTTGAAGAAGTTAAAAATTTGAAAAAGGAAAAATCTCAAGGAAGTCGTCTTGAAGATAATAGGACAAATGATTTGATGATTAAAGATTTGATGACGTTATTGCATAATGAAATGATGAAGATAGTGCATAATGACGTGTTGTTGTTATGATCAATTGATGAAGATATGAAGACTTAAAGATATGTGTGTTAATCAAGCTTGGAATGTATGCTTAATATGTCTATCACATCAAGATCTCAAAACTTGAAGATTGAAGCTCAAAGGGAAGAGAAGTTGACCTTATATAGAAGTCTAGGGTTTGTGTGTAGTCTTTTAAATTGTTAAATGGGTTTTTAACATATTAGTTAACTAGCTGCTATGGTCTGAAGGTTACATATTCAATCAACTTAAATAACTTTCAATCGACTAATTTCACTTAAGTCAAGTGAAATCAAATGATTGAATGGAAAAATGAACCTGTTGAATATGCTAACAAATAGGCTATAAAATCTAGTTTTTCAAAGAAAGTTGTAACAATTGACATTTTTAGCGCGACATCAATATAAACTTTTGAAAAATTCTCTCTCTATGGACGATACAGATCTTCATCTATTCGTGAAGAAATCTCTTATTTCTTGTAGAATTTTTTCTTGGTTTATAGATTGGAGAAAAAGGTTTGGTTGGCTAGGAAAAGCCATCATCCAAGTTTGGTCTTTCTCAAGTTTCTGGGTGTTTCCTAGTGGGTTTCCATGTCTGCAAGGGGGAGTCTTGCCATGCTTTGTTGAGATTCTTGTGGGACTCAATTAAAGGTGTTTTCACGAGTTTAAAAGGAAGTAGAGTTTTTGAAAAGGCCAATTCAAACCCCCATGCTTGGCTAATTACTTCCTTCATTACTTATAGAGGAGTCACCCTTTGAACAAGAAAGAGAAATAGAATTATAAGAGTATTATCAATAACCTTCTGCCATCAGGAGGCAAAGAAAAACACACATCCCTCCAAAAGTTAAGGTTGGCTTACCATACTTCTATTGCAAAGATAATGTGGAAGTAAATATTTGCTTGCCACAAAGTTAGTGAAGAAAGAAAAGGTTCCCTAACAACCCTTAGTTTTCAAGGGTATGTTATGTGTTGTTGGAATTCCTTAGTCCAAGATAGACTTGACCACAATAATTCAGCCATGGAGTATTGGTACGATTTGAAATATGATCATAGGAGGAGACACATCCCCTCCTATTACAATAGAGAACTCATGAACAAACTCCAAAGACTTCAACAAAAGTCTATGACTATGGAGGAATATAGATAGAAATTTGAGTTGTTCATCATAAGGGCAAGCATTATAAGATTCAAGAACAATAATTATATTTTTAAGATTGGTAATTAAACATGAGGAGTATTATTTGAAGTGTAGATTAATATTAACTTTTTTTATGGAGAAAATAATAGAAAGGTTAGTCAGAATATTGGTTAATGCAATCCAAATCAGTTAACGTTGATAATTGGGTGAGATAGAAGGTTTTTGCTAAGTTAAATTTTGGAGTGGTGAGGTAACTTATGTTTGAGAGCGAGTAATTGGAAAAGATTTTCTAAACCAAAGAATAGAAGAAGGAGAGTTTCTTTGGAGCAATTTAGTTGAGAAGAAGAAAACTCTTATTTTAGGAATTCCAAGTTAGGGGATCTAACCTTTGTTACTCATGTGTTTCTAAATGGTTGTTCCAAACTTGTGTCGATAACTCAATGGTTGTGCATAAATTCTTCTTCTAAATGGTGGTATTAGTGGTTCGATATGTGTCTTTCAAAAATTGGAAAGCAATTTTCGTTTTTTTGGTGCTGCCATTGTAGTATCATATGATGTTTCATATAGGTCATGAAAATTGTTGTTATTTTGTGAAAGCATGATGTATATGAACGTTCTTGTGAATGCACTGCTTCCTCAAGCTTTAATTGAACTGGGTTTTTTTTTCTCTAGCTTTGTAAATTTTCCATCATCTTGCAATGTAAAGTGCTCCTTACTTAGAACTTCAAAAACTACATATGCGTATTCAAATTAAAGTTATTGAAGTCTCGTTTCCAACCTAAAAAGAATCAAATTATTTGGATATTTATGGAAAAAGTAATAAATAAAAGAGTAAGTAGAAACTAGAGTGGTAAGTTGTTGTGGATGCTGGAATTATTCTGAATTTCCAATATGAATTGCAAACAGCCTACGACTCCAAAAAAATGTATTAGTTGTCAAATTAAGGACATTGAAGTGTAGTATAGAACCCAAAAAGAATAAACGCAATTGGACATCAATAGAAAACATTATGAGTACGACCGAACATATGATTGAGTGTGACACTGACACTATTTTGCAAATCTTTTTGGAATTTTTCAAATTAGACTTCGAATTCTATAGACTCCAAAATTATGTTTTAGTAATTGCATTAAAGATAATTGAGTTTAGAATCTACGAACAAATGATTTGGAGATTTTTTTTGATAAAGTTATAAGCACAATAGTAAGAAAAGGTCAGGCTACCAAAATGCAATTTTAACTAGCTTTCATTTTATGACATTGCTTGTAGTTTTCATTCTAAGACCTTGCTTGTAAAATTGAGTTTTGATTGTATAATTTGATGTTATGTAATGTGGATTTTGTGTATTTGGTTTTGGAATATGAGATTGAGTCAGTGCATGTAAGGTTTTAGATGTATGTCTTAATATTTTTGTTTCTGTATTATTTGGTAAGAATTTAGGTTGTTGTTTTTTCTATTAATTGGTGTTGAATTATGGTTGTTGTTTCCTATTTAATTGTGCGCATAATATTTTATGCGTTATGTTTTAAATTTTTGAAGTGCAAAGAAATCGTGTTTGGATTATGTTATGATGATGATTGTATGATGTCAATGTATTGACATACATGTGATGATGAGGCCTTGAGGTGCCTATGTGATTGTTGATCATGAATGCGAATAATCGTGTGATTATTGATTGATGTATTATCATGATGAGAGAATGTTATACCTGGATGCAAATGTAATGAAAGGTAACTATGTGTAGTTGTACTAGAGCTGCAGGCCTAAAAAAATCGAAGAATTACAGACGAATATGCACAAAAAACTGAATTGTGTGAATAGAAAACTAAACATTGCTATTGTAAAAGTTACAAATGCTTATAAACACCTTAATATTCTTGCAGAATTTATAGCTGGACAATTAAAGAATAGAGTTTCATTTCGTAAAGCAATCAAAAAAGCTATTGAATTAACTGAACAAGCAGGTACAAAAGGAGTTCAAGTATAGATTGCAGGACGTATTGATGGAAAAGAAATTGCACGTGTCGAATGGATCAGAGAAGGTAGGGTTCCTCTACAAATCATTCGAGCTAAAATTGAATATTGTTGTTATACAGTTCGAACTATTTATGGAGATTGCCTATCTCATCGAGCTCCTGATATGAGTAATGGGAAGTCGTATACTTCGTCAGGGTTGTCGATAAGAGTAATGGGAGATTATGTACCTTACAAGGGCTCTTGATATGACTAATGGGAAGTTTTATACTTTGTTAGGGGCTCACTATGAGAGTAATGGGAAGTGGCAACCTTTGGTATGTTGCATATGAAAATTACAAATTGATTCTTGATACTAAGTTTACCGGTAATTGTATCATTTGTCGCAGTAACATGTTTGTGTGGATTGTATAGAGTACCAAGTGTACTTGTATAACATTGTGAGGCAATGATTATGTAAGGATTTTTTGATGTTATGATTTTTACCTTGATGATTTTATGTGGATTAGGTGAGAACATGTTTGGTTAATTGGTGTTATTTGTGATTGATGTTAACTCATCATTTCCCTTGTTTGTGTTGGTGTAATGATCGTAGAACGCATGTGTTATATGAGAGCAAATGATGATGAAGATGTGACTGGAGATGCATAACTATGAGGAGCTCGTGGGAAAGCTTTAGGGAGATTTATGAAAAGCATATGGAAATGTTTTCTTTTGAAAATATGTAATAGTTTGATTATTTTGAGTTTTGAACTTGGAAGGAATTGCATTATGTTTTCTTTTGATCACTTAAACTGATTTAGTTTATTTTAATGATTTTTTATTTTGGAGAATAAAACTTGTTTCAAATAAGATTTTGGCAAGTGGTTTTGGGGATAAAATCTTTATGAAGTTTCCTATTTAATAGGATGATATCAGAGTTTTATATTTTGAAATTTTGGTGATTATAAAATTATACGTGGTATCAAAGTCAGCTTTTGAAAATTGTTGGGCTATGGGGAGTGAGCTTGTTACATTTCTATGTTGTGCATCCTCTATAGAGTCTCTTGGTGTAGAATCTTTATATGTGAATGTTTTGGAATTTAACTATATTTTTTTATGCGAAATTCTTAAGTAGTTTTTATTTGGGTTAAATTATGTAGTTGTGTTTTATTTAGATAAAGTTAAAATGAGTTCTTATAGTGTTTTATTTATATGGGTGTTATTGGCACAAAACTAAAATGGTTGTAGTATTTGTGGATTACTATTTTTTTTTAAATTGTGGCAGTTTTTTATATTATATGTACTTTATAAAAGGTCAAACATTATAAAATAATAAGTGCAGCAGAACATATCAAATGTAAAGTCCACTTCTGTTTAAAATCTTGTGGGCTTGGTTTAGTTAAAGGGCCCTAGGCCAGCCCACATGTTCTCCTAGGACCCCTTCTAGACTACTCCCTAACTCTCATTCTATCTCTTCACCTAACAACAACTCACTCACCTTTTTCCCCTTTGATAAAAGTTCTACTAGGTCTTAACCTACTTCCTCCTCCGAGCTTACTGAATGCTCCCCCTCTGTGTAACTAGAACTAAAACCCAAATCCTTTTTGTTTCTCATTTTGTTCTAAAGCTTTGGTTCCCACTTTGCCAAGGTAAGGAAAGTTAGGGATTTGCACGTTTTTAAAATAAAATGCTTATCTTTGGTTCTGTTTCGCGTTTTAATGCTTGGATGATGCTTGTGATTGTGTGAAAATATATATTGTTTGTATGGATTGTTGGATTTGTGTTGTTGCATGTAGGAGCAGGAGAGAAACTATTAATCTCGCATAGACAAGAATCCTCTAGCCTAAGTGAGAGTAGCGGAGAACTCTCATTTGCCTCTACGCAAGTTGTCGTTCAAGTGGGAATTCTTGCCCAAGCGAGAGTAGTCTCGCCTACGCGAGAAGGTCTAGCTTAAGTGAGAACTTGCAGTGATGCATTGTACCCTCTGTTTGAGTTCTCACCCAGGCGAGGAGAGTTTAGCTTAAGCGAGGGGACCCTTTCGCTTGAGCGAGACCTCTTAGCTCGAATGAGAATGAGGCAAATTGGTCTCAAAATCTTTGATTTCACTTGTGGTTGATTGAATTACTCTTAGAAGCATGAACCTATGACAATGCATGTATAATGAGATATGTTATACAGAATTTTGCCATGATTGGTATGAAATGATAATGGATGTGTGAGAATATGTATATGGTATGAGCTTGACGTAATTCCATGATGTTAGTTTTGAAATAGTTGAAATGCCAAGAAGGGGAGGGGTTGAATTGGCTAGTTAACAATTTAGGCTATCTTTGCAAGCTAAAAACCACCTTTAATTGAATCAATTAAATCACCAAGTTTGGATGCAAATAGTACTGAACTGTACACTTTCAATCAGTCAAAAATAGAGTTAATCGATTGATTTTACTAAATAGATTTTGTTCTGGTATAATCAACCGATTGAAATAGAAAACAGTCGACTAAAATACTGGGAAAAATGCAGAAATGCATATTCGATTTTTAAACCAAGAACAATGCACAAGATTGATCAAGACGTGTTCTAAATGATTATTCAAACATGCTCAATGTTGCAGATGCCATGGAAACATGCAAGAACATGAAAAATATGATTAAAACACAAGTTCTTGAAACTTTAAAATGAATATGCAAGAGAGAAAGGTTATACTGGTTCACTCAAACCTGAGCTACATCCAGTTTGTCAAGACAACTTGAGCTTGACTTTGCACTATTTCAAAAGATTTACAAAGTATCCACCCTTACACTTTCGAAATATGCAAAAACACCACAAAAGACTCTTGAATCACACAAGAGACACACCAGCACAGCAAGAACCCTCTTGCAGATCTGGAAAACCACCAGGCATAAACACAAAGCTTAAGAAAGATCAAACCTCAGTGATAGCACAACCCAACCTACCACAAACCACTTTCTCCAAGCTTCAAATCAAGCCAAAAGCTCCAAGAATTGATCCAAAATCAATCTTCAACTGCTGCAAACTGTATGATCACGAAGGAGAGAGGTTCCCCAAGTTTCCAGAACAAATTCGCGCTAAAAAATGATCAACTGACCACCTAGTATGAATGGACGGAGAAGGGTGAGGGGTTGGGGTGCATTGGGCTGTAGTAACCTGACAGCCTCTAGGGCCCGAGGAGGGGTAGCCAGGGATGTTACAGTTCAACACTCCAATTGAATCTTCTAGCTCATCCTCTACATCAATTCCAAAGTATTCTATGAATTTGGACACCAAAACCACATATGGCAGCCTAAAATCCGTGAGCCTCTTGGCCTTGAGCATGTGATCACGAAACAAATAGATCCAATCCACTTGAATGTTGTGTTGTATGCAGTACATGAGAATCAAATCTCTCTCATTTCAATGTTGAATTGTTGCTACCACGTGGAACAAGGATTTTTGTGACAATCATACCAAGCAACCTTTGATCCACCTTGAGACCACCAACATGGAAGTGCTTGATTTCAGCAGCAGGATTTCTCAAGCATTAGCCATAGTATTGAACCTTGTTGAATTATGGAACAATTGATAGATGCAGTACCCCACCAAATTAAATCAGATAAATTACAGTATGTGATTGTTGAACCAAGTTGTCTCCTAACGACCAATATTTTCATCCAAAGCTTCAATTTTCAAATTCAAACACAACACAATAACACAGGGGGGGTTGGCAAGCAGATTCACAACAAACTTAAATTCGCAATGCAGAAAAATTTAACAGTTATAAGAAAACGTAATTATTCCTTGATTCAACTGAAAGTCCACCAATCACAAATTACCAAATTAATTATTCTATTTGAATTTGTTCTAATTAACCCTAAGTAATCAACTAAGCAAAAATTACCATGGATTCATTGTCATTAAGCACAACAAATTTCAGGTAGTTAACACCCACAGATTGAAGCAAGCTATGACAGAACTCATAAACATTAAGCATGAATACGAGCCATTAATGTGCACACACAAATTTGAGATTAAGCATGCATAAAAAACGTATTTATCATCAAAACCCAACCTGAAATAGATGCAATTCCAAATACAACCCAAAAACAACCATCAATCTCATGGTTTCATATCAATTTCGTCAAGGAATCATTTTAAAAAGCTTAGCTAGACATGGAAATGGAGCAATTAAGCACTTCAATTCTAAATTCAATAAAACAAAACATCAGAAACCCTAACTTACGAATTCTTCAACGAAAACTTAAGAACAAAAGAGATTTTGAAACCTTTAAATGAACCAAAATCGTTGTTATCATATAAAAGACGAAAACCCCAACAATGAGTGTTGTTCTAAGTCAATAAAATCCACAAAATGAGTTGCCCAATCTACCAAATCATTCAAAACGTAAATCACACATTAGGTGCTATCAAATGTGCTTAGAAATGGCAAAAACTAGTGGAAAACATAAAAAATGACAAGAACACCTCCATGGACGTCCACCAAAGCTTGAGGCACGAAAATGGAGGTTGGAGAAGAGTGGAGAAGAAGAGTGTGCGGCTGCATGAAGGAGAAGACCCTAAAAAACGTGGTCACATCAAATCTGCCACTCATATTTACAAAATTGCCATTATGGGCTCCAGAATTACAAAAATGCCATTATTGGGCCTTAAATGTGGCCCATTCACTTAGATGACGTGGAAATGACGTGAAAATGATGTGGCAACTCTCTTCAACTGAATATTCATGTCCAAGCTCCAAAATTGCTTCACCCAAATACCTAAAAATAATTAAAAACAAAAATTAGGCCAAATAATGTGAAATTAACCTAAATTGGGAACAATGGCCTAGTAAAGCCCAACAGATGAAAGCACACTAAAGATACACAATTAAGCACTAAAAAACTATGAAATGGGTACACAAAGGCTAGTAGAATGGAGGAAAATAATGACTCATCAAAATCGACCACATTTACCCTTTTGCACTCCTAGCAAAATTAAAGAGTAAAGCAAACCAATGACATCACAGACATAACAAGAGAGACAAAAAGAGACACAAGACAAACAGACTCAACACAGACAAATGGAAACACATCCAACACAGAGGGATTCAAAGCTGCAAGGTATCCATGAACATCATCCAAGCAGTTCAAAACATGTCAAGTACTCACTTCAGCTCAAAGAGAGAATTGAAAGCAACAAAACCTCACAAAATATGCATTGTATCACTCAAATATCAAGGCTACTATTTACTCTCAAAGCTCCCCTGAAAAACAAACATCAAACAAACTTGGCAAGCCTCTAGAACCAACAACCCAACCAAAACACATGCAGGTCAATATCAGAAGGGCTTCTCAAGGTTGTAATGGGGTTGAGGACAAGGTGTGGAACCTATGGATAAGTAGCTAAGCAACAAAGGAAAATAGAGGAGCAGTGGGGAATAAGTCTCAATCAAGCATGAAAGTAATCCCAAACACCAACACTTCTAAATCCGGTTCTCACACAATGCTCAAATCCAAACTACTTTTAGTTATTTTCTTTGTTTTCTTTTCTTTTTGTTTTCTCTCTTTTTCTTTTTTTTTCTATACAAAGAACATGCAGAGAAACAACAATTTTGAAATCCCACCTGGGTATGGAAATGAGCAATTCCAAGAACCAATAACAAGTGCGTGCACAACCACACTTGTTGTGCGCGACCACACTTAATTGAGCACCCATTCCTAAAACAATTCCAAAGCTACAAAATTACCTAGGGTAGGAATAATCATGGTTTTTCAGGCTAAGGGCTTGTAATGAGCTGTAGAACAATAAAAGGGTATGCAGGCTCAAAGAGGGCTATCAACAGAAACAGTTCAAGGTAGGCTCATTTGGTTGTAGGCTCATCAGAACAAAATTGCCTAAATCATATGCAAACATGCATGTGAATCAAAAAAGCATAAAAAAGAGTCAAGCCAAGGCCACTGTGCAAGCATTCAAGAGGCATATATCACACAACAAAGAACAGAGAGTGGCTCAAATTCTCACACAGGGTAAAACAATTCAAAAGCAACTTGACATGCAAGGAGAAAA
>Ga0209389_1002813_pt1 | contig 13581 bp, 7 predicted proteins | sample CowpearedBW_FD_187526 | JGI IMG/M metagenome (GOLD analysis project Ga0209389, IMG submission 187526) | Root nodule microbial communities of legume samples collected from California, USA - Cow pea red BW (SPAdes) (version 2) | ecosystem: Host-associated > Plants > Roots > Nodule | place: USA... | reverse complement strand
CAGAAAAAAAAAATGAATGAAAAACACGCAACACGCAACTGAATGAAAAAAAAACCATGACAGCGGTGTGGTAACCGATGTCGCTCCTTTGAAAACAAGGCACCAGTTACGTAATCGGTGTCATCCCCTCTATCTCACACAACACAACACCGGTGCCATCCCAGCTTTAACACACAACTCCGGTACCATCCCCAAACACAGCCCTGCAACACCTCTCATGGCACCACCGCAACACCTCTCACGACCACCACCACACCCCAAACCACTTCATCTTCTTCCCCCTCCATGCACACAAGGGCAATTTGGTAAAGACTCTCATTATACTCGTTTATCTCTCCTTTCTATCGTGGATGAAATAATACATCCATCCCTCAAATTTGCACTCCCATATCGCTTCAAATCACTGAAATCAAACACGTTTGAAAACCAATTTCGCGCTCCCAAATTCATTGAAACAATGCAACTCCCTACAAAGAACAGGCCGTTAATGTTGGAAATATGATTCTCAGGTTTGATTAACTTTTTAGAAAATAACATTTTTAAGAATTGGAGTTTTTTATGATACATTCTTTTTGGCTAAATCTTCTACCAAAACAGCCTCCGGAAGATTGGAAATTGAATTTATTGAATAAAATATTATTATGAAGAAAATAACATATCATTATTTTTATTAAGTCATTTTAATATCATTATTTTTGTTGTCATTTTAATATGGTGACGAATTATGTAAACTCCCTTTTTCTTTTTTGTTTATGGGATGTGCCAGACTATGAGTTTAAGGTCTAAGTCAGTCCATAAGGGAGCTTCTAGAACCCCACACTCAACATCTCACTCTCATTTGGTCTCATTTCCAAAAATTGTTCCTATTCTCCCTCTTTATTATGAAGTAGGAGCTCTGTTAGGATTTCAATCACGTTCTTCTACGAGCTAGCTAAGCTCATTCTGCCTCCAAGTAAGTTGAGCCCTAAACTTTCGTGTCTTTTCTTCCTCTTTCCAGTTCAGGTGCGTTGGTTTGGTCTAGGGTTCATCCTCATACTCCTGTTTTGTTTTGGTATTCCCGTTTCAGCTTACTAATCGATTCCTGGAGTTGTGGTGCTCATCTGTTAGGTGTTTGCCTTCGTTTGCTAGCATTGTCCAGGTAAGGAAAGTTAGGGTGTTTTCTCATTTTTAAAGTATGTTGCATGTGTTTGGCCTGATTCATGTTCCTCAAGCTTGGATGTTATTGTTGATTGTGTGGAAATATCTTGGTTGTGCTTCTAGATTGTCCTGCATGCGTGAACAGTGGAAGAGAATTGGTATTTTCGCCCAAGCGAGCATGTCTTGCCTAGGCGAGAATAGTAGAGGCTCGCCCTAGATGTTATGAGATAACATGTGGAATATGGTATGAGAAACATGAATGTGGCATGAGATATACATAATTCCATGAATCTATTGGTGAGATTTCATGGTGGTGTTGTCGTGTATATAATTAGATAAGGATTCAAGTAAGGATTGCATCCCGAAACTCTAAATAATCAATTAGTCTCAGGTATAGCAAACTGATTCAAGTGATGAGAGTAGCAGGATGTCCTAATCTTTGGCAGGATAATGACCTTAGATGATTGAAGGCTAATCTTGTGCGTGGTAAGGTAAAACCCATTGACAATTGCTCTGCAGAGTAGTAGAGGTCATCATAAGTGCAAGCATCCAGTGAATTCGATCTTCTTATATATATCCGGATAAATTGAGTCTTAGAATCATATTGTTGTTTATTATCGCATGAATTGGGTGTCTACTGCTTTATATGATTGTGACCTGATTTAACTTTTATTTGCTCAATAACATGATAAAAAATATATTTTTACATTAGTTTACCCTTTCCTTTGTGTTTGTTCTTTGCTTAGTGATCACCTTTATTGGTGTAAGCAGATGAAGGAATTCCTGGAGATAGATCTGATGGTGGTGATGTTGTTGTCTAGTTTGAAAATGTTAGTTATGGCTCTCTTGAGCAGCCTTAAGGCACTAATGCCTTTGTAATCTCTTGCTCTAAAAGCAGTCTTTTTGCAAGAACTGTTGCACTTAGTGTTCTTGTTCATGGCATTGTGTAGTGCCTTTGCTTTTTTTTTTCAGTATATTTGGATGACTGTAAAATCCTTTATACTATATGTCTCGTGCTCTACTTTTACTATAATTATGCGACTTTTATTTAGTAGATTTATTCTATATTAAATGGGATGTCACAAATTAGTAATCGTAGGTGAATATTCTTAGAAATACATTTTTAAAATAAATATGATTTTTGGGTATATAAATTTGTTCTCTCCACCAAAAGAGTCTTAGAGGGGTGATTAACATTAAAAAAAGTTATTTTTATAATAATTTGAAGTTGGGGAAATAATTTTTCATGTTCAGTTTACATTTTTAATTTATTTTTTAATAGATAACATAATCATGAACAATGTAAAAGTAAACTTTGTAAGTTCAATTTTTTGTTGTGTTTCAAGTAAATGGATTCAACTTTAGTGGGTAAGGGGCCATAGTCAGTTCATTAGGGGCCTTCAAAACCCCTTTCCAGCCACTAACTCTTATTCTGTCTCCCAAAACTGAAATATCTCACCACTTATTTTCTCCTTTCAGAAGTTGAGTTAAGGCTTGAGCAAGATCCTCTTTCGAACTAGCTGAACAGTTTGTCCCTCTACGTAAGTCGAACTCAAAACCCTTCTCTATTTCTTTTCTTTTCGGTTCCAGTCTTGGCCTAGTGCGATTTTTGGTCAAGGAACTGATTATGTCTTATGTGTTCTTGTTTCCAACTCCTTAAGCTGTAGACGTGCGGTTTTGCTTTTTTGTTTGGTATTGGTTTTAGCTGGTTTAACATCTGTTAAGGTAAGGGAATCTAGGGCTTTAAAACTTTTTGAGGTGTCTTGCATATTTTTGGTTTTGAATCGTGCTTAAAATGCTTGTTTGATGTTTGTGGTTGTGTTTTTTGTTAGTTTTGTTGTTTGAGATTTTTGGTTTTTGCATGCTAAAACTAGTAAAAATTTGTTATTCTAGCTTAAGCGATAATTTTTGGCTTAAGATAAGTTTGAGTTAAGTGAGAATTTATAGCTTAAGCGAGATCAGTCTAGCTTAAGCGAGAATAGCAGAATTTAACTTTGCTCTCTATTCGAATTTTAGCTTAAGCGAGATTAGTGTAGCTTATTCGAGACCAATCTAGCTTAAGCGAGAATTTATAGCTTAAGCGATATTAGTCTTGCTTAAGCGATAATTGTTGTAAAATTTTAATTATTTACTTTAATTTATGATTGATTGAGTTAATGTTAGAAATATGATTTATGAAGCTATGCATGAATGATGTGACATTTTTTGACCTGTACTTGATATGTTTAGCTTGAGATGATAATTATTCTGAGATAACATGTGAAATGTTAATGGTAAAAGAGTTTCAAAGGAAAATAATTGGTGATGGTATGGTTAGTGTATGCCTTGAGATAGGAGATGTCTAGATAAGGAAGGTATTTTGAACTCTAATAATCACTCACACTCATGTATAGTAGAGTGATTATGTGGTGAGAGTTGCAAGAGATCCTAGTCTTGGGAGGAGTTTGAGCCTGAAACATATTGGGATTAACCTTGTAATTGATTTGGTGATAATCCCTTATGGCTAGACTTTGCAGAGTTTAAAAATCAATGTAGGTGCATACTTCCTTAGAATTCTATATAAAGCGCATAATCCAGATAATTGAGTCAGAGGTCTTGCATTGTTTGCCATCGCATGCCTTGTATGCTTACTTATTTATGTGTTTATAATTTGTTTAAGGAATGGCCTGCTCACTTATATGATAAAATATCTTTTTATCTCTAGCTTACCCTTTCTTCATGTGTTGTGTTTTTTGCATCGCTTTTCCCTTTTTGCAATGATCACCAATTTTTTTGTGTGAGCAAATGTGGAAACCCGTAGTAGTTACCATGCAGATGAAGATGTTGTAATGTATTTTAGTTGTGCGTTGGATTTGGCTCACTACTGAGCCTATTTTGAAGAAACTTTCTTTAATTGAAATTCAATTGCTTTGTGAGCAACCTTTTGTCAAACTGTTTCATGTTTAGATTCTGTTCATGACATTGTATTGTGCCTTTGACTTTTTCTTCCCGTATATTATTCATGGCTGTAATGGTTGATACCTTTATACTTATTGTCGCATGCTCTTTTTATATTATAATTATATGATGCATCATTTATTAGAAAAATTCTATTAAAAATGGGATGCCACATACTTTATAAAAAAATTTCCATTATTTTGTTATTAAAAATTTGAATTATAAATAAAATATTTAATTAATTGAATTATATTTTATAAAAGTTTCTATTTGTCTAGAAAAATATTTTTTTCTTCTTTCTTTGTGCTTTTCTTCTAACTCATCTATTCATTTTGTTTAAATATCGGAGTGCATCATAAGAGTTTTAAAGAAAAATACTATCACCCTAGCCAATCTGAATTTTCATGCAAGTAAGTTTATCTTCTTTTTTAAATCATTTTTTAAAATATTGCATGCGTACGATGCTACATGGTCACATGTGACTAAAAATGGTTCAAGATGAATCTCTCTTTGTATGTGTCATTAGGATGTATTCAGATAATTGTTGAGTTTTTTTTTTTTTGTACATGTAAAGTATCATGTGTGATGTTCCTGTTGGGATGAGATGTATTCACTCTTCCTCTAATCCTTCAAATCATTAGTCTTTTTACTACTCTGATCGAGATGTTCTATTTCGATGAGGATGGTGTGACCTCATTGGGGAGCTTGCAAAAACACTCATACGTTCAAGTTAGTTAAGTTGGTTACTAACAATAACATCAAGATTAAATGAGATCATTGACTTACCTCGTGAATAATATTATTTATACTACTTGGATGGGTCCTACTTGTTGGACCTAAGGTTCGCAAAATTAACTTGTCTTTAGGTTTTCTAATGTCTTTACATGTCCTTACTCACTTTGTGATTTGTCCTTTTGCTTAAGTGAATTCGTACTATAATAGTGATTTACGTGTCTTTAGTCTCTTAATGCATGTCGAGGTGCCTTCGACCTACACACACACATGTGAGATATATTCTGTTGAACTTAGTCGAGATAAAAACTTAAGTCCATGTAAGAGAAATTAGCTTGTTTTATTTCATTGATGTTTTGCGTTAAATGATTTTATTTCCTTTGTTTTAGTAGATTCTATATTGTTTGTGTTGAATGTTGATGTTAATTTGAGTGTATTGTTAATTTTGTTATATTTGATGTTTTGTGTGATTGTTTGGCTTTGATCCTTTAAAATATATCAATTGGGTCAATTAATTTTATATGGGATTAATTTTGAACTAAAAGTGATGAGACATGGCACGAAGAATGAATGAAAGTACGTATTTATAGTCAAGTTGATTAACTAATAGGGGTGGCTATGCAGGCCGACCTGACCCACATTTGGCATGCACAATGCGGGTCGATCCGTCCCGCCCTGCATTTTAATTGTGGGTTTAAATGTTTGACTCGACCCACATAACTGCGGGCCCGTGGGCCTGCGGACAAACTCATTTTTTTTTTCTTTAAATTTTTATGATAAAACTTTCAATGTTCAAAAAATTATGAAACTTTAAAAAGTTCACAAAATTAAGCAAAGAGTAATATACTGTATTCACACAAAATATATTTGGGGAAGTTTGATGATAAATAGAATTATTATAAATTAAATAACACAATTATAATAAATATAATTAAATTACAAGGACAAGTGTACAAATAAACAACATAAGTATATTGAAAAAGTAAAACGATATGTACCTTAAAATAAATAAAATATGAACAAAATACACGAAAGTTTATTAAAATTAATATACCATGAGTTTAACTTCACTCCTTACCTTACGTGAATGAAGATAATATGATATATGCACAGTCTTTAAATCAATTAAGCAAGTTTTAGGAGAGTAAAATAAGTTGAAATATTTATATTTTGGAATGATATTAATTAGATAATGGATATGATGTAAAAATGTCTATTTTGACTTAATAAATATATAATATTCCTAAAAGAAAACTAGTTTACGTGACGATGACGATGAGTTTATATTTTTTAATGTGTGATATAAAGAAATGCAATACACCGGAACTCAACCACACGTGAATCGAGCTCGACCACACAAATAATTGACTAGTTTTAACTTAATATTAAGATAATAAATTTATGAAATATTACCCTGCTCTATTTTCTTATCTATATGTAAGATGAGACTGGCATTAGTTCTCAATCCAATTATATCTTCAAACAGAGTATAAACTTCTATAAAATACAATCATTTGCATTATCTCAATAATACGATGATTGATTATTGATTAACCACACAAAATTACTCTAAGATACATAAGGCAAGAATAATGCATTCACACTCCCGTGAATCACTCCATTGACAGCTAGACGTCGTCGTTTTGTGTACTGCTATCGTCCCTGTGCACATTAGACTACACTTATTCTACTAAATCCGAATTCTATACTCGTGCTCCCTCCCATCTGCTTTTAAAACCTTTATTAGTTATCATTTAATATCATTAAAATATTATAGCATATACTATCCAACATTTTCTTTACTTGTTATTAGAATTATCATAATTATTACATTCTACATTCATTCACCGTGCATTTCCCTCTAGCACACAATTTTTTTTTTCTTCGTTTGTTTTACCTTCGTTATCTACTTCTTTGCTTTTTATTATTATTATTTTCTATTGAACATAACTGCGGAGTGATAGAGAACGAGCTTCACATGGAACTCTTCTGAGTAGGCACCGAGTTTGTGTGAACGAGAACTCGGCATTTGACTCAGTGACGGTTCGCCACATTCTTGGTCTGATGGTGAATTTTATCTCTGTGATAATCTCTCTTGCTTGACTTTAGGTGAATTGTGTTGCAAAGCTTCTATCTCTGGATCTGAGTTTTTCTTGTTTGGAATTCTAGGTTTTAATGCCATTAAATCGAATTGTTGCCAAGTTACCAAATCTATCTCGCATTTATTTATGTCTCACGAAATTCATTCTTCAAGCAACCAAGTAAACTTTAATCCAGGGCAATTATCAAGGTCCTTTGTTATCATTGCTCATCTAATTTTCTCTGTTTGCCATAGAATATCGATCTTTGTAGTATCTGTCGTTTTCAATTTTCGTGGTCGTTTTTACTTCAGGTTTAGTGCACTAGTTCATGCTTCGAAAGTGCTTTCATCTTCCCCATTAGTTGAAAAGACATTTTCGGCAAGTTGTTAAGCAATTCTATTTACTTTTCTCTCTGTGTATGTGTTTAAAACACTATCACAGACTTCGCCACTCGGATTAACGCGTTATTTAAGCACACTTTTTAGTGAAATTTAGCATGCACACACAAACCTAACGTTGTAGTCTGGTACAAGCTGCATTTCTTAATATCACTTGGCTATCCGGGCCTTCATATGACAACGAAAAAAACAAAGCTTTGTAGTTGGTAGGCCGGCCTTTATTCAGATTTGCCGTTTATGGCTGATCATCCATGACATCAAATGTTGCTTTTTCAACGGAGCTATTCCATGTAATACCATTTTTCATTCTATAAATGGTCTTGGATTTATACGAGGTCAATGTCTTGATCAAGTAGTATTAGTCATGAATCCAAAATAGAAATAAACGAGTAAACACTGGTAATTTCAAAAGGTGCATTTTCATCACGTAATCTGTTGCGGCAGATTTCGAGATCCTTTTTTCCTGGCTTCACTTCCCCACTGCTTATGTTTGCTTAGAAGTGAAAACTCCTTTCCTATAGATGTAATATAACCAATTCAGTGAAGTACTAGTATTTTGAAAATGAACTTAGAAATTGGACCAATCATAATAACCAATATAGACTATAAAAGTCATGAGAAGGCATATTACTGTGACATATTTGAATTAGTTGCCATTTTTAAATAAATTTTGTATGTTAAGCTTGCTCACTTTGATGCATTGTGCTGGTCTTTACCTTTTTGTTTCCATAGCTCATAGGCCAGTTAAGATTGTGAATACTCAACTACTTTTGCATTGACTTTGCCATATATTTGTGTTCCAGATTTGTGCTAGATTGAGATAAACTTGCACTGGCAATGGGTGTATCAGGGAAATGGATTAGAGCATTGATTGGTCTAAAGAAATCAGAAAAGCCAGAGTCTTCTCAGAAGGACGGAAATGTAAGTTTTTCTCTCAACATTTCATACTCGTATTCCTGGGTTTTAGTATTCCTTTCCATATTCTGGTGGCGAAAATAACCATCAGATGTGGAGCTTTTAACTGAGGTTCTGTATCACCATGTAGTTTTTTGGATCCACGCTACCACAAGAAAAGCCAGAGTTTTGTTGCTTGGGTTCCATCTTAAGTGGGAAAGTGTTGTTTTTGTGTTTGTGAGTGTTATTCTCAGAGGGTGTTTAGTATAGTTGATTTTGATTCTTCATCAGAGCATGGTTCACCTTGATTAACTAGTTTTGTTCGTGATATTTTCAATATTAGTATGTGCTCAAGGAATATTCCTCTTGGAAACTATACAAACTGAGTTTTGTAAAATTTAAAATCAGGTTCACTAGAGATGAGGGGGAATACTGCATCTCCCAAATCTGATTGCAAGGCAATATTATTGCTGTCACGTAAGAGAGTTATTGGAACGTCTTGCATTGCCTGTGTCAGTAACTAGGGCGCAGTTTAAATACCTGTAGCGTAATTTCACTTTATACCAATTGGTTTTTAGAGGAGATATGTCATCCTCCAAACCTGATGGCAAGCCAGTGTTAATGCCTTAGCATGTGAGAGATTTGTTGGAAAGTCTCACATGACTTGCCTCAATTACTGGGGCGCGATTTAAATACCTATAGGGCAACATAATGTCAATAAGATTTAAGATGAAATCTGAAAGAGCCACCCAAGGCCTCAATTACTGGTTCCATTCCTGTATAATAAAATATTACTCATTATATACTGTTAAATAACTGTGTATTTTTTAACTTTTCAACTGTTAGAAGGTTGGCAAGTTACATCATCAACGAAGGCAAGCTGTTGAATTTGATAATGGTAAACTTTCAAACGAATTGGATTGTGAAGCTACTCCACCTATTGGAGATGATAATGTCCGTGCAAACCTTGATGCCCATTATTCGTCTTCTTCTTCCCAACAAGCACCTGATGCTGCACATGATCAACAGATGAGGGAGGAACGGGCGGCAATACACATTCAAACAGCATTTCGAGGATTTTTGGTAAATTTCATATTAAATTTGTCTTAATTTACATCACTTGGAATGAAACTTTAATTAGAAGAAATCATATAAACTGAAATTGTTATTATATTTTTCAATGTGACTTTAGGGCAGTGTTTATGTGATGCTGTTTAGTTGTGCCCATCCCCCAATTCAGGAATCTATGTTTTTCTCTAAAATTATTTTGGCGTAGAAGAATCAGATATTGTTATGATTGACAAAAGTGACTTGTCTAACACTAGGTGTCGTTGTTTCTGGAATTTAATTGATCTTTCTTTGAGATGCACTTTGGATTTTTTTTATTAGCTTTTTTTTTTTATTTACTATTGTATTTGTTGAGAGTTGTTAAAAATAAAAATTCAGCAGTTTTGTAGTCAACATGGCAACAGCTTTGACCTACCTGGAAAATTATGTTTTATGTATCAGGCCAGAAGAGCATTACGAGCCTTGAAAGGTGTGGTAAGGCTTCAGGCCCTAGTAAGAGGCCATGCAGTGAGAAAACAAGCAGCAATAACACTCCGTTGTATGCAAGCTTTGGTGAGGGTTCAAGCTCGTGTTCGGGCAAGGCGTGTTTGCATGGCTTTGGAAACTCAAGCATCACAACAGAAACTTCAGCAAAACCTTGCAAATGAAGCTCGAGTTCGAGAAATAGAAGTAAGGACTAAGGAGTATTGTTCTGAAATTGTCATTACCCTTTTTTAGTTGTGCAGTTCTTCACATTTTTCACTAATATTTTATTGTTATCCATTTTCCTGAGGGATGGGTATTAAGAAATTAGGCATAAATTTGAGATGGCTTTTTGATTTTCCTCCTTGCTACTTATCACTTGGATCTAAGTGCAATAAATTTATGGTCAATGTAGCTTTTTGGATCTATCAATTCATTGGTATTTTCGGAGCAACCTGTCATTCCATTTTACTGTGACTACATGATTTCCTGTTTCTTATTTACCAATTTATTCGCAATAATTATCACAAGGCTCATACTTTACTTAAGCAGGATATTAAATTAAGACTGGTACAAACTACGTGCCTATAACAGTTAAATGTAGTAGGCCGGTTTAATTTCTTTGAGACGTTTCTGATGGGTTTATCAGGATACGAAAAAATAGGACTTGGAAAAGGGTAAAAAATTAATAATCCACAGAAGATATGAAGTGGAGACTGGAGAGTGTATTTTCGAAACAGTAAACAAGAGGGCATTCCTCTCGTCCATTTTCCATTCTTCTTTCAATATTATTTCCTTGTTTTTCTGCTGCACTTCTGATACATGTTGTATCGTATATAATGTGATTAAATTGCAGTTTCTTATCAAATTTTTCTGTTTGAGGGACATTGTGATTTACTAATGGTGATTAATAACTCAACTTTTTAAAAATTTACATATAGGAAGGATGGTGTGATAGTGTAGGATCTGTTGAAGATATTCAGGCTAAGATATTGAAGAGACAGGAGGCTGCAGCAAAACGTGAGAGAGCCATGGCATATGCTCTATCTCATCAGGTGAATTTACAATAGCATGTTTTTTAATTATGTCTGTAGTCAATATTATATATTAGTTTTTTTTTCTGCAAACTGCATGATAAGAAATATACGAAATTTGTAATTTCAGTAATTCACAGGAGGGTGTCGTTTTCCCTTCTAGCTATTCTCCATCAGGAGACATCATCAGAAGTCAATTTCTACATCCTACTCTATTATTGTGAACTCCATCTCAATCAGATATTTTGAACGGTCCACCTTTGACACAAGTTTGTATATAGAATCATAGAGAAGAGTAGTAACAGCTTTGGAATTGTTTTTTCCCAAAAAGAAAAAAAAAATACTAGACCAATTCAAACATTATTCAATCAAGCCACTTAGTTTTGTCGCTATTAATTATTGACATTGATAGTGTAACATACTAACATAGTAATATCATATGGTAGTGAAAGTAGAACAAAGTCAGAATTTTTGTCCAACGATTTCCTTAATCACATGATCCGTGGTTTTTCGTTGGTTATAGTTCCCATTTTCCTTTGATACATCGTTTTGGTCCACAGGCTTGGTGTAAGATTTTTCAAATTTTCCCCTTGGCAGTGGCAGGCAGGATCAAGACAACAGCCAGTTTCCTCTGGATTTGAACCAGACAAAAGTAGCTGGGGTTGGAATTGGTTAGAAAGATGGATGGCTGTCCGGCCTTGGGAGAACCGCTTTGTTGACATTAATGTGAAGGATGGGGTAACTGTGCATGAAAATGAAGCTAAGGATGGTAAAAGTGGAACCACACCTCAGTTGAGCTCTGCTAACAAGAAACCATTCTCATCAAACACACATCCAAAACCAGCAAATCATGGAACTGGTCCCACTATTTCTGATGAGTGTGATTCTTCACCTAGTAAGTCTGCTGGTTTGCTAGAATCATCAAAAACACAATCCGTTAAGCTAACTCCTAAGGGTAATGTTGAAAATGCTGCTGAAGAAGTGAACTCAAAACTTAGAATTGGGTCAAGATCTCACAGTAATCCAAAGGAGAGAACATCCCAGGTAGATAAGCAGGCGAAAAAACGATTATCTCTGCCTAACAATGGTGAGTATTCTATTTATGTTAATTTTATTGCTTTTTGTACACTGGGGGTCTGACACCTGCATCACGAGGTTAGAACAATTGTTAAGTGAACTAAATTTAGCTAGTTTGAGTTTGAGATTGACAACTAAATTTAAGTGTACCCAAGTGCATTCACTCATTTAGAGAGGTTGGCCATTATTGTAGAGGACCCTAAGCCTTAAAATTAAATTGATAACATGCATGACAGTTGCAAGAGCAATGTTATTTTTTACGAGTTTTTTTCATTAAGGGTTTTACGCAAGTAAAGATGACCAATCACTTGGAGAGTTATGTTGAGGCTTAAAAGAAGGTTTCTAAATAACTTCATGTCAAGTTGATCCTTATGGCAATGTTGTAGAGAAGTTTTCCTAAACTTTAGCATTTCTTAATTTGCAAATAAATTTTGGCCAGCACTGATAGAAACCCCTTCCGCTGTATTCACCATGGTTTGAATTATTCATTCTAAAATGTTAGTCTCTGGAATAACTTCTCTGATGTTTCGTAAACCCCCTATGAAATTAATTTGCAATTTTGATTAGAAGTTTTATGCAATAATCTTTATTTCTAAGATTTGAGTGTTGTCGAAAGCCCAGTAAGGAATCTGAGAATCCAGTTGTCTGGATTATGTTAGTATAGAACCAGTCTTTAATAAATATTATTTGTTATCTATGCTAAGCAGGGGGTGGTGCAGGATCTCAAATAGTCAAACACCCGATTAGTACTACTAACGTGAAAGGGACGCTAAGCACACACAAGTCTAGTAGGGATAAGCCTAAGCTCAATGGAAGAAGGGATGTGAATACAAAATCAGATCCATAGCTAAATGGAAGAAAGGATGTGATCATAATAAGAAGATGTGAATGTAGTTTCGAGAATCTCGAAAAAGGGAAATCACTCTTTTCTCCATTGATATATACCGTGCATATATAGTGGGTGCATATGATCGGAAGCGGTCAGGGCTTTGTTCTTTGTTCATCCTTGAAGACAGTGATGTGGTTTTGCGGTTGAGATTGGCTTGGGTTGTGATAGGAATAAGATTTGCCTGGTTGATAAAAGTTTGTTTTTATTTATGGATTATTTGTTGTGGTCAGAATGTATGTGATAACATGATGTATTTATATAAAAAAATGTACACTTTTCAGTGTGCGATAACTCTTTGAGGCATTGTATTGTTGTTGCCTCTTGTTCTTTGATGAGCGTATTTTACCTACTCAATATTGCGAATATTTTATTTCTTGTTAATTGGTTATGAAATTTGGGTTAAAATAGTTTAAATTCCAGACAATCATGATGAATAGTAGATCCAGGTGAAGCAGGTACATGACGTTCGTGAATATATATAAATCAATTCTAATGACTATATCTATCAAGCCTCACATAATTTACAAATTTTATAAGAAAATATTTATTATAAAAATCATATTTTTAAATAGACTTAATTAAATTTTTATCTCATGAACTTAGATATTTTTAATTTAGTTTTTATTCAATTATTTAAACTATTAAATAGTTAAAATAATTATATTTTTCATTTGGACTTTTATTGTTTAATTTTTTGTAATGTTACTCATTATTATTTTTTAGATTGTATTTTAAAATTAATTGATAAAAAATAACACATTCAATTATCAGTGTTAATATTTTAATCATTTTTTAATTTAAACTAGTATATTGACCCGGCGTATTTTGTTTTATTTTGTATATTAAAATAATAAAATAGTGAAAATATTATG
>Ga0209389_1002812_pt1 | contig 13589 bp, 6 predicted proteins | sample CowpearedBW_FD_187526 | JGI IMG/M metagenome (GOLD analysis project Ga0209389, IMG submission 187526) | Root nodule microbial communities of legume samples collected from California, USA - Cow pea red BW (SPAdes) (version 2) | ecosystem: Host-associated > Plants > Roots > Nodule | place: USA... | reverse complement strand
CAACCTCACACCTATTTTTACTCTTGTAGAATGACATGTCACTATGTTGTCTTTAGATCATAACATATGTTGTCTTTAGCTCATAACGCTTGTTGCACTAAATAGTTGTCATACTAATAATTTTATTATTCCACATTATAATTCCATACATATTCCAACTACTTTTATCTTATTTCTCTAGCCTCTCTATAAATAAAATTCTCCTAAAACACACATTTGACTCAAATACAACAAATTCACCCTTGACATTGAATACAATTGAAAATCTATGTGAGTCTAAGTCCTACATTAAATACAAACGAGAAAATTGAGTAACAAGATCCATAATTTCATTAAATTAAGATTTTAGGTTCAGATAGTGGCGGATCTTACTCAATATTTGTCGAGAGCCAAAATACACTTAAAATCAAATTATTGAACTCATTGATAATTGAATCAGTATTAAAATTTTCAGTTATATTTTGTTTTCAATGTAAATAATCATATCGTCAGCAAGAAATTTATCATCTATTTTATTTCGCAATCTTGTTTTGATAATTTTCATTGTAGAAAATTATCTTTCTATTATAGTTGTAGAACCAAGAAGAGTTAAAATAAGACAAGACGAATTAAAAAATCAATCAAGTAGATGTAATTGCCTTTCCTATTTTTTGTCAAAGATTGATTTTTTCTATTTTCTTCCTCGCGTTATCTTCCATTTTATTACTTCTAAATAATTAATTTATTATTTTATTTCTTCATCAATATACTTATGTTTAAAAAAGACTAAAAGATAATTTATCATAATCTAAATAAAAATTGCAATACATAATTAATAAAAGAAAAATATATGATAATCAAATCACAATTAAAAATCAGATATAAAAAATACTTAGTGCATTACTTTTTCTTCTATATTTATAAAATTGAATATACGAAATGCTCGTAAGATAAAAAATAATATTAATTATTAAAATAATATTTCATTATCAATTGAGAAAAAAAATTACTTTTTTTTTCAATAATGGATGAAAGCATACAAAAAATGTGAGCACAAAATAATGAATTTGTGTTCAATTTTCTTTTTTTCTTTATAAACAAAAGAAAACAAAACAAGTAAAAGTTTAGAGTGGGTATAATATGTGAGAAACTCAGAAAACGGTGAGAGAAAAAATAAAAAATATCTTAATAAATTTGTTTATTTTTTATTAGATTTAATTTTATACTTTATACTTTATTATTTATTAACATTAAATGTTATATTTTATAAAATAAATAAAAAGATACCTATTTTAACTTTCATCAATTCCCAATACATGCTTTTATTATTTAAAAATTTCCGAAAAGTCAATTTTTTTATATATAATTTGAAAAAAAGAACAATTTTCATATAACATAAATAAAAAAATCAAACAAAATTGGGGGGCCACGGCTCCCCCCTCCCTCCAATGGTACGTCATTGGGTTCAAAGTAATGTTAATTCTTTTTGTGAGTTAAACTCAAATATCAATATTATTGTATCTCCTTAGTGATCTCCCTGAAAGATCCATCACTGATCACCTGTTCACTCTTTCTCACGCATTACTCATTCACTCTTTCCCCCATGTTACAATTTTTTTTATTGGCAAAGAATAAAAAAATATGTGTAAGTATAAATAAAAATGTTTGTGTGCGTGTGTGTTTGTGTGTGTGTGTGTTTGTGTCTATATCTATGTGTGTGTGTGTACGTGTGTGTATGTGTTTGTGTGTGTGTGTGTGTGTGTGTGTCTGTGTCTGTGTGTGTGTGTGTCTGTGTCTGTGTCTGTGTTCGCGTTGTGCACATATAAGACACACTTGGAGTATCTCAACCCATATACCAAAAGATCACGATTTAAATAAAGATGTTTCAATTCACACATAAACCTTCCTAATAAGTCAGATTAACAACCACTGCATTGAATACATAGACAAACATAAAACTAATATATAAATGAATGGTCAACAAAAAATAGTTTGCTCACTCGTGTGCAAGCTATGTAGTCTAGTGCCTCAATGTTAGGGTATTTAGGCATTGTTGAAAATTTCCCAAATACATGATAGGTAGGATAATATGAGATATTCACATGGCAATTATTTTCATGTTGTACATTTTACAATCAATTTTATCGTTATGGCATAAATTTTGATATCGTAATCCTATATAGTTGGTAACAATTTATTATGGAAATTACTATGATGGGAGCTCTATAACTTTCACATGAGCTATGTGTTTTGGTTCATCAAATCTACTCTCTTCTACCATACTATACCATCAAAGTTTAGAGAGTGGGGTTTGAAACTGAAAAGCACATTAAAGGATTCTCATGTCAATGACAATGGTTGAAGGTTAGTCGTTATTCCTTTGTCCTCATTAGTTTTAAAGCAAGGTTAAATACCTTTGTTTTGAATATGTTCTGGTTATCCTTATATATTCTTTATTTGTGTTCTTTCGTTGTGTTTGATGTCATACTTAATATTATCAGCGTTTAGAGGTGTTGTCATTGATAAGGTGGCGCTAACCCATTGTTGGGTGTTGTTGTTATAGGTACAAAAGGTCTCAGAGCATCGACACTACGACCCTTTGAAGCTTTGTCAAAATCGCTCCAAGGAGTCTTAGATGTGTTTTATGTACTCATGTAGTGTGTAGAACGCTATCACTTACCTATAACAATTGTCACCATTTTTTTGGACAATGGGTGTGCCTATTATTTTGAGATTAAAGATGAATTAAAAATGCACATTTTATTTTGTTAAAATAATGAGGAGTATATAATTTTTTTATATCCATATTTTAACATGAAATATTTTCTTGTGCGATTATCAAGTAGTGCATTTTGTTTGAATTACGACACAAGTTTATTAAGGATTGATATATGAATATTCATTTTAAATCTATTTTATAAAAGAACTCCGTCAGATAGAACTAAAGAAAATATCACTATATGATTTTGTACGTAATATATGACTTTTGTATGAGACCAATACTTATATAATTATGGTTGGACATAATTATTTTGTAGAAAGAAAAAACTTTGAACTCGTTACGTAAATGCACCATATGGGTTAATTTTTTAATTTATATATTGAATATTATTATTTATTTTGATTGCATTATAAATAATGTTGATGTGCAAATATTTATTCTAAATGTTTGAAATGCTTGGAAGGTAGAACATAATAGTTTTATCATGTGGTTATATGAGTATAATTGAGTAAGACTTTAACCACACATGTAAATTTTATGTCACTAGATTCATTCATTAAGACATGTGTTTGCATCGCTAAAACATAATATAGTTTTATCATTTAGTTATAGGAGTCTAATTGAATAAGACTTTATACCACAAACAAGTTTTATGTTACTAGATTAATTCATTAAGACATGTGTTTGCATCGATAAAACATAGTAATTTTATCATTTGATTATATGAGTCTAATTGAGTAAGATTTTAGCCAACAAAAAATTTTTATGTTACTAGATTCATTCATTAAGACATGTTTGCATTAGTAAAACATAATAGTTTTATTTGTTGGTTATATGAGTCTAATTGTGTTTTACATTAGTAAAACATAATAGTTTTATTTGTTGGTTATATGAGTCTAATTGTGTAAGACTTTAGCCTAGAAACAAGTTTTATGTCACTAGATTCATTCATTAAGACACGTGTTTGCATCGGTAAAACATAATAGTTTCATCATTTGGTTATATAAGTCTAATTGAGTAAGACTTTAGCCCACAAACAAGTTTTATGTCACTAGATTTATTCATTAATACATGTTTGCATCAATAAAACATGATGTTTGTTATAGTCTCAAATTATGGTGATGAACATGTATTTCATCTTTAAAACTTACCAAGATTAAGAGGGGTGCGATCACATCATGCGCATAAGGGACATTGTGATTCAACTGAAAGCTTTGAATGTTACCACGTTTGATTCCTTTCTAGTACATTATATTTTTGTGCATTTTACCTCATAAATATGCTCATTTTAAAATTTCTTATAACACACATAACCATAAGTGGTCAATTATGCATTTTATGACCATGTGTGTTCAAGAAGAAGAAATATTACAATGGAGGAAGGTGGAATGGTGAACTTGAGTACTTTTCCTTAAGAATAAGAAGAATCAGATTAATCAGAAGGGAAAGACGCCTGCTAAGCAAAGGAGTCTAGGTGTTTCTTTTGTAAAGAAAAAAAGGGACACGTGAAGAAGGATTTTCCAAAGTTTAAGAAATGGCTAGAGAAGAAAGATATATTTTGGTTTGTTTGTTATGAATCTAATATGATTAGTATTAATCATAACACATGGTGGATTGATTCTAAAACTACAATCCATGTTTTTAATACCATATAGGGTATGCAAAACCTAAGGAGGTGAATGGGAAATGAACATTACATTTGGAAGCAAGATGAGTTCAACGTGGAGGCCATTGGGATATGCAATTTAGTTTTAAACAATGGTTTTATTTTTGTGTTTAGAAAAGGTCTTTTTCCTAGTTTTGGTAAAAACTTAATTTCCATTTTCTAATTTGCACCTTTGGGTGTTTCTTTTAATTTTATGGAATATGGTTTTACTTTATTGAATAAATCGAAAGTTGTTGGTTTTTGTGAGTATGTGATGGTATTTACTCTAGTAAATTACAAATTACACTACTTATAGTTCAATCATGTTTCTACTAGGTTAAAACAATGTGTTGTGAATGAGAATTCCTTTATGTTATGGTATCAAAGATTGTAACATATCTCTATTAAGATAATCAAGCAATTAATAAAAGGTGCAAAAAGGAGTTCAAGCCTACTAAAAATAATTTATACATATATTTATGAAATCTACGATATTTCATCACCTTTATAAATGGTTACTTATAACATATATATTTACTTGCTTTATTCTAAGGATGAAGCTTTAGATGCCTTTAAAGTTTTTAAGGTTGAAGTAGAATTACGATGTAGAAAGTAACTTAAGATTGTGAGATGGGATAGAGGTGAAAGTACTATAGTAGATACACTATTAAGGGACAAGCACCTAGTCCATTTGCATATTTCTTCAAGAACATGAGATTGTTACCCAATGGCTGGTTCTTTGGATCATAATTGTGTGGCAGAAAGAAGAAGTTGAACTTTAATGGATATGGTGAAAACACATGAGGAGTCATGCGAAGCTTCCTAAATTCTTGTGGATTGAAGCACTTAAGATGGTTATGTATATAGTGAATCGAGTTCTAACCAAGGTTGTTTTAAGAACACCTTTTAAGTTATTCAAAGGTTGGAAATCCAATTTACGACATATACACCTTTGGGATGTCCATCTAAAGTGACATTTTATAGAATCTAAGACTATTAGTCAATATTTCATTGGATATGTTGAAAAGTCCAAAGGTTATAATGTTTTATTGTCCATCTCATAACACTAGAATTGTGGAATCAAGAAATGTGAAGTTTCTTATAAATGACTTTAGTAGTGAGAGTGATTTAATTCAAAATAATCATAATGAAGTTCAACCCTCTAAATAAAATAATAGAGTGGTTGTCATTCATGCTCCTTTAGTTCAAAAGCGTATCAAACAACCAATTATTCGAGTTCTAAAAATTGTTAGAGATAGATCAAGTTGTTGAGGAGCCAATTGAACAAAAAGTTTCTCATCAAGGTAGTAAAGTAACACTAAGAAGATTTATGGGGATAAAAAGATCAATCAACAATTTCTAGTGATTATGAAATGTATTTACAAGAATAGATTATAATGATCTTGAACGGGAACAAATGAAGAATGTTTCATATGCTTCAGTTATTGATAGTTTAATGTACGCTCAGGTTTGCACTAGACCTGACCTTTCATAGTTGGAGTTTTAGGAAGATATAAGAGTAATTCAAGTATTGAAAACTACAAAGTTGCAAAGAAGGTAAAAAGATATCTTCAAGGATCAAAGGATTTCATGCTCATATACAAACAAATTGATAGTTTAGAGGTGATAGGCTATTTTTATTCAGATTTTATTGGTTGCATTAATACCAGAAAATCAATATTTGGTTATATTTTTATGCTAACTAGTGGAGCTATATTTTAAAACAGCAAAAAGCATACCTTGACTACTACTTCCACTATGGAGGTTGGGTTTTGTACCGTCCAGGGAATGAACGACTTCAACATAGTTACTTTGGAGCACGACTCAATGAAGACGTATCATAATATGTATTGTCTCAGTCTAAAGACTCAAGCACCCAACGCAAGTCAAGCACCTCAAAACGGTGATGAACTTAATTTCCTGAGGAGCAGCTCATCTAGAGGATGAGGTCTTCATCCTAGAGACGAGGTGAAGCACTTGTAAAGCAGCTCGTCTAGAGGATGAGGTCTTCATCTTAGAGATGAGGTGAAACGCTTGGGAAGTAGCTCGTCCAGAATATGAGGTCTTCATCCCAAAGACGAGGTGAAACACTTGGGAAATAGCTCATCCGAAGGATGACGTCGTCATTCTAGACAAGTTGAAGTACCTGAGGAGCAGCTCACCCAGCGGATAAGGTCTTCATATTAGAGACTAGTCCAAGCGCTTGTGAAAGCAACTTATCCAGAAGATGAGGTCTTCATCCCAAAAGCGAGGTGCAGCACTTGAGGACCAGATCGTCCAAGGGATGAGATCTTCATCCTAGAGACAAGATGAAGTGCCTAAGGATGACTTTAGTAGTGAGAGTGATTTAATTCCAAAATAATCATAATGAAGTTCAATCCTCTAAATAAAATGATAGAGTGGTTGTCATTCATGCTCCTTTAGTTCAAGAGCGTATTAGACAACTAATTATTCGAGTTCCACAAATTGTTAGGGATAGATCAAGTTGTTGAGGAGCCAATTGAACAAAATGTTTCCCATAAGGTAGTAAAGTAACACTAAGAAGATTACAAGGATAAAAATATCAATCAACAATTTCTAGTGATTATGAAATGTATTTACAAGAATCGGATTATAATGATCTTGAGCAGGAACAAATGAAGAATGTTTCATATACTTAAGTTATTGATAGTTTAATGTACGCTCAAGTTTGCACTAGACCTGACCTTTCACAGTTAGTCCAAAAGACAAGGTCGACCTCAAGGGAATGAAGCATCTGGGGAGCACCTTGGCCATAGGATAAAGTACCCAAAAGGCAGTTAGGCCAGAAGACGAGATGCCTAGAAGGCAGGTAGGCCAGAAGATGAGGTGCCCAAAAAGCAACTAGGCCAGAATACGAGGTGCAAAGAAGGCAGCTAGGCCAGAAGACAAGGTGTCCGTAAGGTAGCTAGGCTAGAAAACGAGGTACTTAGAGGGCAGCTTGGATGAAACCATGTTGTATGCACCTGGGAAGTTGGTCGAAGAGCCCAATGGTCAAGTATAAAACATAAACAAAAGCACACGTAGGTTGGGTCTATAAGGCGTTCACGAGCCCATAGCACGACGTAAATATCAACACACTCCCGAAATTTTCGCCACGAAAATAAGTTCAAAGAGCAGGGTAGTTGTAACTACTCAACCCCACATAATAGGGAAAAATATCTAATGTAAATATTCTATCTATAAATACAAGAATACTCCTCTAGTAGGAGGGGGGTCTCTTTTTGAAAGGCTAACTTTAGTAAACTTAATTTCACCAAGAGTTCAGAAGAGTTTTTTGTTTTTGGTAAGAAATATCCATTTTTTGTTGGAACAAGTTTGTTTCTTATTTTGAGGCTACCTCACTTGGTGTATGGTTGAAATGTTTTATATTTGGGTTTAGAGTTGTGGATTCAATTGCTAGGCCATTGAAGTTATAATGTGATAACTTTGTTGCATTGTTTATGGTTAAGAATAATATAAGCGAAAGTCAAACTAAGCACATTGGCATTAAATATCTAACCATAAGAAAATGTGTTAAGTGGTCATTGAGCATATTAGCATTGAGTTGATGATTATCGGTCCATTGACCAAAGGCATGCCATTAAATAATTTTAAGGATCATTTATCATAAACGGGTTTTGGTTCCATGTTGTGACAATCATTACTTTTACTTTGATAAACCTATTATTCAATTTTTTTCTCATTTTGTTGTGCACATATTTGTTTATTTTGAGAAATTTTGTTTGACATAGAATAAACATATGATTTATTCATTATAGTTAAGAGTCTTTGATGAAAGACTTGATATATTGTGATACATGAGAGATAATACTCTTTTTGAAGGACTTGTCACCATGATCTTTGTATTTAGTTTCTTGTATTGATTGATAATAGGATAAATGGACCAAGTGGGAGAATGTTGGAAATTTTCCAAATATGTGATATATGAGATAATATGAGATATTCACATGATAAATTATTTCCATAGATGTGGTCCATTTGTCAATCAATTTTATAGTTGTTGCATAAATTTTGATATCATAATCTCATATAATTGGGAACAATTTATTATGGCAATTAGTCTGTGATGGGCAAAGAGCTCTATAAATTTCACAAGTGCTTTGTGTCATCAAATTTGTTCTCTTCCACAATATACTATACTATCAAAGTTTAGAGAGTGGGGGGTTTGAAACTAAAAAACACATTAAAAGATTCTCATGACAATGACAATGGTTGGAGGTTAGTCCTTAATCTTTTTTCTACATTAGTTTTAACAATCATTTCTACTAGATTGATTTACAAAACATGACGAATGCATATATTGGGTCTACTGGGAATTTCTTCCATTAGGCAAAACACTCCATAACAATCTGTAGAACACCAAAGGAAATTTATATAATCTTTAAGATGTATATAATCCACTTCCGAAGCCTAAAAGAATAAATTTATATAATCTTTAAGATGTATATAATCCACTTCGTTTAGGCCCTTTCAACTTTCTATCAATTTAATGCTCTGTTATTGGATTTGATCTACTCCAATGTGTCCCATGTTACTATATATCGACATTCACCAATTACCAATTGTAGTAGTAAAATCATGATCCTCATCTAAGTCCATGAAAAAATGAAAGTTATTTCTAATAACTTCCATTGTTGTAGTTTGAGTTTCACATTCATGAATGAATAGTAAAACAATAATTGTTTTTAAAAGAAATTTCAATCTATAAGCACTATTCAAATCTGCAAACACTACGGAGATTTTTATCCAAATCAAGAATATAAAATAATTTTGTAAAGACTATCATGGGTTAATGTAAAGAATTTTCCTTTTCTTTTGGTATGCATAATTTTACTTCATTTTCCAAATTAAGTTTTTTTATTGAAGTGATAAACTAATGAAGAAATAAATTAAAAGACATAGGCAAAAGTGAAGAATGAAGTCTTAATTAATGCAATATTAGTTCTTTTAATATTATAATAAATATTCATTATGATGGTTACTTTCAAATAACTTTACTTGATGTTTCACTACAAGAAAAACTCTAAATAAAGACCAATTTTAGTGACAAAAAATATTTAAGTATAGTGACCAATTTAGATACTAATTTATAAACTAAAAATATTGGTAATTAAAATAGTTTAAAAATTGATCCCTAAATCGGTCCCTATAGTGAATTGATCTTTAAATTGGTTACTTTTAGCTACCAAAGGATTTGGTCTCTAATTCTATTGGCAAGCAAAATCTTGGTAGTTAATGTTAGTGACCAATTTAGAAACTATTTTAGTTACCAATAGTTTTGAGTTTATAAATTGGTATCTAAATTGATTACTATAGTGACTAATTATTTTTTGTCACTAAAATTGGTCATTATTTAGGGATTTTCTTATAGTGTTCAAAATATTTTTCTGTAAACAAAAATATGTTTTGAAATATTTTTCATTTTGACCAAATTCATTATAAGCAAATAATGCTAAAAGTTCTATCTTCACATAATGTTTTTAACAAAATTTTATATACATTTTATTTCCCAAAAGCAACATAGAGTTTTTCAAAAGTAATGTACATGATAAAGGGTATTAATGAAAAAAAAATTTCCCAAACCTTTCAAAAAATTAATAGCATAGGAAAAATGTAAAAGCTAATACATGATAAAGGCTACTAATAAAAATTCTTTTTTCCTAAACCTTTCAAAAAATTAATAGCACAGAAAATGTTGTTTTCCTAAACAATGTTGTGATAACTGTATTGTGAAATTATTGTGATAATAATATATTTGAGTGCATTACCTCAAGAACCTCTTTCACATTCTTGACATTTTGATTATATAGATGCTTTATAGAACTACTCATTAAGCATTAGACCATATGATATGACATTCTTTGTTCTTACATCATATTCAGCTTTTTGTTTTCCTCTATAATTTAAGTTGAGAAGTCCTTCAAAATATGCATATTTTTCTTAAGTTGAAAAGGAATGAAAGGACCATTTGTAACAACATGACAAACCATTTATCAATTGATTCAAGAAATATTTTCAAGTGAATTTTCTTAACATGATATTTTTTCCAACGAACAAAGGGGTTTGTTAATAGATGCATGAACATCAAAGGTTTGTTTTATCCAACCATGATCTTTTATTTTGAAAGACTATAAAAGACCAACTCTAGGGTCAATTGTAAAGAAAATAAGGTTGAACATTACCAAGAGGAAGGTGAATTATTGGTTTTCACTTTATTGATCAATTAAGAGACATTTGGAAAAAATTTTGACTATTTATTTCAGAAGATAAGATTCTAGCAGAATATACATATTCAAAAAGTATAAAAGATGAGGGTAGAAAGATGCTTAGGATTTTAAAGTAGTTCAAACTAACTTGATTTTGTATCCAATATCAATCTACTCAAGCTAAGATATTTTCATTATCTCACAAATGCCATAGTACATCCATATTACACATGTGATACATGTAATTACACAAAAATATGCACAAAAACCCACTTAAACAAATTCTCAAGAAACACTAACTAAATGCAAAAACATACTACACCATAAGTTGTAACAAAAGTCACACATTAAAATGAAAAATATATCATTTGTATGATGAATATTTAAAAGATAAGATCAAAAAGTAAAGAATCAAACTTACAACACTTAGCCTTGATGGATGTGTTTCTTAAAAATGAAAGAAACAAGAGAAATTTTAACTCTTTAAAACATATCTTAATAATATATGAAATCAATATCGTAATATGTATAAAGCCATTGATTTACAATTCAATATATCTTTGAAACTATGTATACATTTTTTTTAGAAGAAACTTTATTGTTTAAAACTAATTGATTATTTTGTTACCTGTTATTTATGGAAACAACACTATAATAATTTAATGAATTATTTCTCATTTAATCAATTAATTACACAAGTTAAAACATGAGATAACTCAATATGAACATAATGGATTATTTGTACAATGATGTTTTGTAACAACTTTAAGATAATCAATTATTATTAAAGATAATCAATTAAAGTTTAATCGATTATTCTACTTAAGATAATTAATTATGGCAACTAATAGCCAATTAAAATTTTTTAAATACTTTTGAAAACATCTTATAGAAAATGAAGGCTAATAATGATTATACTTTTTATTCTAAAATAAATCTTATTTTCATTTATACATTCACACACGTTCGAGCATGAAAACTATAAATGCTCAATACAAATGGTATTGTTACATCATCACACCACAATCTAGAGAAGAAAAAACAACCTTCATTCTTCATGATTTTGATCAACAAATTCTATTTATAAACTAGCAAGGAGAAAGAATACATATCTTGTGTTCTTTACGCTAATAATGGAGAATCTAATGTATGTGATTGTAAACAATATTAGGCTGATTTACAATGTACTTTGGTAGGGTTCTCTGACTTTAATTTGTCGTGAACTTGTATGCTAGATGGTCTGTTACATATTACACATTCAGAATTGACATGTTCGTTGGTTAGTTAGAAAACTACTTTCCAACCAACAATAACCTTGTCTACCACTAAATTAGAGTATATGATGTTAGTAAAAATGACTAAAGGGGAGTTGAAGGATTTGACGGATAATTTAAGATTCATTGATGGAAAGACAATTTTCTTTTATGGTAGTCTGAATGTGACTAACTAAGGATCATGTTCAACACGGTGGGAGATAACATACCAATGCTAGATATGCATTAAGGAGATGACTAAAGTGAAGAAAATCACCATCAAGAATAATTTGTCAAATGTCTTATGAAGGCATTTCTCATGATTAAGTTCATGCATTGTCTTCACATATTGAACATAGATTGTTATAATAATAATTTGAGGTGAAAGAGATTGTAATTTCAAACAAGCCTAGAATACTTAACTCACTTTAGAATAGACCATTTCATTGTAGGATGTTTAGGGATAGAAAAGAACAATAAATTATTTAGTGATCAATAATCATTATATTCTATTTCATGATAAATAATCATTATATTTTGTTCATGATCGATAATCATTGTATTATATTCAGTTATTTAGTTAGGATTTATATTTAACTTATAACTGCATTGTGTTTCCATTCTTTATGTTCCAAATGATGCAAAGTAAAAGATATATAGCACATGACGATTTATTCTTTTCACACTTTGTCTATGTTTTTATTCTTCATTTTCATTATCTAAGATTCACAACAATTCACTTTTTACACTTATTTATTTATTTTTTTAACTCAACTCAACACTAGATGTGTAACATTGAAAATACTCAATGATAAAAACGGAATATATTACGATATGTTTAAATAGTTCAACTACTTTTTTAGATAAAAATACTTTAACATAAATTAAGCAAAAATTAATGAACTAAAATTAAATTTTGCATATGTATTAACATACTACGACATTCAACACTCACGTTCCGGAATGATCCATATAGCAGAAAATCTCATTTTCATCTCACTGTGTGAAAAGTCGTTGAATCACTTATAAGAATGGAAACCTAACCTAGATAGAGAGAAACACATGATTGGATAATATACCGAGTCTTAATAACAAATATTCTAAATATACTACACTAGTTAAGAAGTAAAAAGAATACATTTTTAATAAAAATAATAAATTACACGGAAAAACATGATAGAAATATATTAATAATAATTTAAATAATTTTTTATCTTAATTTTTAATAAATATTTTAAAAACATGTTTATCTCTTGGTCTTAATGGATCGTCATGCTATAACAGTTGAGCTAACCTGTGGGGTTATTTATTAAAAGGACTGCTATGATAAATGGTACCAAGTCTAAATCATCAATGCACTCATCGCTCGCGATAGAGCTTTATTTAAATGAAAAAACGATATTTTTTACGAATAAAGATAAATAAATATTTTAAAAGATGAAAAGTAATAAACCTAAAAACGAAAATCGAAATTCCTATTTGTAATTAAAAATACTGTTTAAAAACTGTGATTTTTGTGTTTGACGGAAAAAGTAGAAATTGGCGACGACCGTTGGCAAAGTTAAACTCTGCTCGGGAAAATGTGTTAAGGAGGAAATGAAATGAAAGCAAAGCAAAGAGAAGATAAAGGCATAAAGCAATGAAAATGATTAGCATAGTAAGTAGCCTTTTAAGTTTCCTTCATCACCTACCAATTAAAGTGACATGATTCGATAATCTTCACATTAGTGTACACACCTATCTATTGCCTAATCATAACTCAG
>Ga0209389_1002810_pt1 | contig 13591 bp, 8 predicted proteins | sample CowpearedBW_FD_187526 | JGI IMG/M metagenome (GOLD analysis project Ga0209389, IMG submission 187526) | Root nodule microbial communities of legume samples collected from California, USA - Cow pea red BW (SPAdes) (version 2) | ecosystem: Host-associated > Plants > Roots > Nodule | place: USA... | reverse complement strand
AAAACACAAAACAATACAAAACACACTAAACTTGAAAATATAACAAGATAAAAGCTAGAAAAAAGATGATTTATTGATGACAAAACACAAAACAATACAAAACACATAAAAATAGGTAAAAATAGACGCTATCAATTCCCCCACACTGAAAAACCTTGCTTGTCCTCAAGCAAAATGTAACTTGGCTTAGAAAGACTTCTACTAAACAAAGGTTAAACAACTAAGAAGTAAGTTTTGGTTCAAAATCAAACTTCTGTTGTCCAAAACATGCTCCCTTGAGTTACTGCTTGTTTTCCTCCTACAAAAATGCTTCCTATTAACTTATTTAACACACTCAAAATAGAGATTAGAGATAAAACAAGGATAAAATAACTAAAACACAAAACAATACAAAACACACTAAACTTGAAAATATAACAAGATAAAAGCTAGAAAAAAGATGATTTATTGATGACAATAAACACACAAAAATAGGTAAAAATAGACGCTATCAATTCCCCCACACTGAAAAACCTTGCTTGTCCTCAAGCAAAATGTAACTTGGCTTAGAAAGACTTCTACTAAACAAAGGTTAAACAACTAAGAAGCAAGTTCACACAATTAATTCAGATAACATTCATTAGAGATAAAACAAGCATAAAATAACTAAAATACAAAACAATAAAAAACACACTAAACTTGAGAATATAACAAGATAAAAGTTAGGAAAGAGCTGATTTATTAATGATAATAAACACACAAAAATAGGTAAAAATGGACGTTATCAACTTCCCTACACTTAAAACCTTGTTTGTCCTCAAGCAAAATGTAACTTGTCTTAGAAAGACTTCTACTCAACATAGGTTAAACAACTGAGAAGCAAGTTCACACAACCAATTCAGATAACATTCATTAGAGATAAAAACAAGCGTAAAATAACTAAAACACAATACAAAACACATTAAACTTGATAATATAACAAGATAAAAGTTAGGAAATAATTGATTTATAAATGACAATAAACACACATAAATAGGTTAAAATGGACGTTATTAACTCCTTCACACTTAAAACCCTACTTGTCCTCAAGCAAAATGTAACTTGGCTTAGAAAGGCATCTACTCAACAAAGGTCAAGCAACTATGAAGCAAGTTCACACAATCAATTCAGATAACATTAATGAATTCTCTCCTTTGAAAACCAAATTAAAGATAATGTGTGTAACTTTGCAATTTCTCAATCATGGTGCTCACAATTCAAATATCATAAGAATGTATGTATATGCTTTATAAGAGACTAACAACCATGGCAAAATTGTTTTCATTGATCAACCGAAGGGACCAATCCTCACTAGAAAAAGTGTTTCACTAAAGCACATTAATGTATGAGGGTGTGTGTTATTCTCTTTATTACCACTAGTTGCACATAATTTGACTTTGCTTTTCATTTCAAGAGCTAAGAGTTATCAAAACAGGAAAACATCAACAAGGACTTTATTTGGTGAATTGCGACAAGGCTAGGAAGGGAAATGGTGTTTCTAGGTAGTATGAACGAGTAAAAAGAGCAATCACATCAACTTGACAATTTTTGCATTCAACCCTCTTCTTTTTGAACTATAACACAACCAATCACCTCATTCCAACCACATTATTCATTTTTTTCTTTTTCTTTTAAAATAACATATTTATAAGAATGCATCACCTCAACCACAACCATATTTAATGTTCCTCATGTTTCCCCACTTTTGATAACTTCCCCCACACTTGAATCACACTTATGACCATGAAGAGTTTGCTCTGTCCACTTAAGGTGTGGTGGTCTAATGTTTTCAACAAGGATTCAAAAATGAAGGAAAGTTTCATTTGATGGTCAGAGGTTTGCACAAAGGTTTTAGTCTTTAAAAAATAGTTGGCTTTTTGGTTCAAAAATTGATGTAAGGAAGGAAAGAAAGAAAGGGAAAATGCCTTATTTAGATGTAGACATGCAATTGAAAATCAACTAGTAATGAAAATCAAGCAAAGTTAATTGTGCATAAAAAAAGATAGCTCTCAATAGATAAAAAATCTGAGGCTCAAAATCTCATTCAGTTTAGTCTTAAGGTTGTCATACAAATTGTCATAATCATTAACCACAATAAAGACAATGACAACATTCTCGTAATACCAACATGAGTACAACCACAAGCACAAGTTTTCACTTTGTCAAAACACCCTTGCAGAATATTCCAAATTCAAGTTATGATCACTTATACATGGTTCTCTTCAAAGTCATGCAAAACTCACTCAAAGTCATAAAACCAAATGTATCATATTTTTCAGACCAGCCAAGTCACACTTTTGATTATTGAAAGCAGGAAATGAGAATAGAAAAAGGAAAGCAAGTAACCTATTTTTAGGCATGTACACTTGTTGCTCAAATGTCTTTGCTCCTTGTGTATTCATCCTCATCATCATCAATATCTAGCACTCACAAGAACACAACAGATACTCGAACAAACAGGTTAACCTAATTTTTAGAAGCCAAGATTTGATAATTGAAAATTGAAAATCATATAAACAGGGAAGATAATTGAAAGGAAAAACATAAAAATAATAAGAAGAGAAAAATGTAGAACATAAACACAAACACAGAAACCAAACAACAATTCCAATATGCAGAATGATTAAAACAGATTTCCCAAGTAACCTCAGTCAGACCCCTTTTGTTGCAAGATCACTCAGTACTCTCAGAAGGTGATGAATACTGCTTTCCCTATTCTCTAAGGTAAAAACACTCAGACTATTATCTTCGTTTTATGGATCTATCTAGGTTAGAATGGTAATAAGCAAGAAACTTGAGAAAATATTTAAAATGAGAAAATGGAAATAGATAAGAAGATGGAACGAAAATTGATAGTCACATTTCTAAGAATGGAAGATAAGCCTAAGAGTTTAAACACACAAAAGGAAAAAAGACCTTTGATAAAACTCAAGGATTCTTGAATCACTCAAGAATTTAGGAGAATCACTCTCACTAAGATAGAAAAGATAAAACTCTAATCTTTTCTGAATAAAACTCAACTTGATTTCATTATAAAAATGGTTCAGCTTACAAAGGAGCTTTAACCATCAGAATTACAAAAGACACATAATTTTCAATTACAACCCACTTAAATCTATTAATGATCCATTCAAGCTAATAATGATCCACTGTTGAATTGCTGATTCTAACTGAAATTAAGGCAACCAAAAGTCATCCATAAGCATTCAACAAAGGTCCTATTGGTCTTTCAAAGGCTGGTTCTTAAGTTAACAAATGGGCCCTTATTTAACTTAAAAATAAAGAAACACTAAAGCTCATTAATTGGTCAACCCAAAATACAATTTGGTCAACCAATTTTACAAAGCATTGGGCTCTTATTTAAATAAAAGAAATTGCATCAACGTGGGTTGTTAGTTATCCTCAATTTGGGCCATATACAATTCACATCACCCCTCTTATTGCAAGATCACTCAGTACTCTCATAAGGTGATGAATACTACTTTCCCTATTATCTAAGGTAAAAAGACTCAGATTCCTCTTGTTGCGCCTATCTAAGCCGGACACACCTTACCTAATCCCTTGGCCTAAGCATGCATCAAGACTTGCATTAAGAACCAGAAAAAGTAGGGGCCAAACACACAGTCCAATCCTTGGTGAGTTGCAAAATTTGGTTTGATTTGGTTAGTTCGACTACTCAAATCCTATTCCTAGTGACTTTAAGCCTATGATAACTCATCAAGTTCCAATTCCTTGAATCTTCAACAAGTGAAATCATGCATTAAGTTCAAAAGTCTTAAGATTACAAATGAATCATGTTTTATCCCTAGATACAGATCCATTAGGTATTCAATTTCAGTTATAGGTTCAAAAGACATTTTCCAACACCTCAAGAACTACAAATCATGCATGGATGGCGAAACCCAAGCAAGCATTAAGCATGTAAATCAAATACTAACATTGAAATGCAAAAGCATATGTATTAACAACGCAAATTACACAAGAGTTTAGTTCATTACATCTAATCTCACCAATAAGGTCTAGCTCTCCATGGTGGAGAACCTAAGGTTTACAAACATGTTCCCTTGAGTTTTTGTTTGTTTTCCTTCACCATAAATGCTTCCTATTAACTTATTTAACACATTCAAAATATATATTAGAGATAAAACAAGCATAAAATAACTAAAACACAAAAGAAATACAAAACACATTAAACTTGTGAATATAACAAGATAAAAGTTAGGAAATAATTGATTTATTATGACAATAAACACACAAAAATAGGTAAAAATAGATATTATCATAATCTTATTACCCTCAACGACTCAAGTACTATTGATGCATCAATCCTTTGGTGAACGGATCCGCAAATTTTTCTGACCTAACAAAGTTAAGAAAATTAATACCATGAGTGATAACTTTCTAATAAATTTTTGTCCACTCTCTTGTTGCTTTCTTTTTTCAATAAATTTTTTTCTATAAGCTTTATAGCAACTTGAGTTTCACAATGCAATGAAGTATATGTTTATTTAATAATGATAAATCATACAGATAATAAATATTTGTGTGAGCAACACTAGTATTATAACAACAACAACAACACCTATAATAAAAAAAATATTAACTCCAGGTTTGGAATTAGATTTATAAATTTAAATAGAGTTTTTGAGAAAAACTATGTTTCTCCTCAATAAAAAAGATAAACATAAAAAAAAGAATAAAAATTATGCTTATGTTTTAAATATTGACCACTATCAAACCATGAAAGAAAAAATATTTAAAACATAAAAGTCATAAACATGATGTCAAGTAAATCAATTCCTTTGAATTTCATGTCATAAACAATCATTCCAAATTTATAAATCTGATACAATTTTTTTTCTCACAGAAATATGAAGATAAACCTTTTTTTCTCACATATGCATAGATTAGTTCAAGTGTTTTCCATAACTCTAATAGTTTTAGTATGAAAAAAAGTCATTTTATAAATGTTATCATACGAAAAAACTTAAAATGTTCTCATGATATAAAGTATCTTCAGCATAAACATGTTTTAGAAGTAGATGTTAAAGTATCAATTAATATAATAAAACAAAAACAACAACTTCAAATATAAAAGAGAATAAGCCAATTTCAATGAGTCAAAATTTCATTTGATATTGCTAGTAGAAAAAAGAAATCACATGTAAACTTCTTATACTTAGATGAAAGTGACTTAAGCATATTCATAACATGTTAGGTCAGAATTTTCTCTTTAAGTGACTTATACAAATATATTATATAATTTAACTTTGAATTTTGCATAACAATGAACAAACTAAAATAACAAAGGATTTTCTCTTCAAGAATGTTAAGCAAATGTTAATAAAAATAAATAATAATAATTATAAGAAAAAGACAGAGATATGAAAATAAAATATTCATCAAGTCCAACAAATAATAACAATACAAGACAAAAATATAAATGAAGAAAGAGTAGAAACAGTTTGGATCGAGGCACACATAGCATTATCCTTAGAGAGAAAACGCTCTCATTGCACAAGGCAAGTCACAATATTATACGCTCTTCTCCCAAGATATAACAACCCGTCAGATCAATTAAGTACAGCGAAGAATCTTCGAACCTTATGAACACCAATATCTTAAAGGACAATATAGAGCATAAGACTGAAAACACTTTTTGTGAGTTGATGTGTTTGTTGTCTTTTCCTTATGCACTTAAGTGATATTTATAGATAGAAAATGAAAACATAAGAATCAATCTCATTTAAACAAAAAATATTTTGTAATCAATTTAAAAAACTGTTCACCCATAAATAACATTTACTAATAAAATTAAAAGTCCATTAAAACATGAGTAACAATAGATTTTTTATTTTAATTATATATTTTTAAATTATATTAAATATTTTCAACATAATTTGGTCTCTAGAATTAACAACAAAGGTTTTGGTTACGAAGGAAATTAGTTTCTAAAATGTTCAAAACATTTCCATTGCATAAATCACATTCTTAGTTTACTTAAGCATTTTATCAGTCACCTATTGCATATTAGGATTTCACTTACACATTTTCACAAACAATTTTCATTTTCATAGCTTGGCATTGTTTTAGGTAGTTTCAAATTTCCAAACATGTTTAAATACACTTGTTCATACATTCCATGCATTCATACATGGTTTCCATGTATTAGAATTCATTTTAGTAGATTAAATAATTTCATTCATATTCATAAACCATGCATTTAGTCAAGTTTTGAGTGCACTTTTAGATATACTTTCATGCATCATTTTGTTGGCATTTTGGGATCATTTTTAGCGTTATTTAGAGTATTAGATTGTATTCCCCTTTGTTACATATACAATTCAGATTTCACATGTCTAAATCAACCATCACCTTCATTTCCTTGGATTGATATCCCGGTTATCACTCTATTAGAAGGAGAATCATGATACTTTTGTTAAATTCTTTGGCAATAAATGATTTAGCAAAATAACAATGATAAAAAAAGAAAGAATAAATTGAAGTGTTAACTAACATTCTTCATAGATAAACGCCTAGTGAGGAGGGTAATATGTGGCCCTAGTGTTTGGGTTGTTAGAAGTAGTGTCATAACCATGTATAGTGTAGAAACTACTCCATTTCCTTGTCCATACACGAAGTGAAGAATTTGAATGATCCACACAAATGAGCACTATGAAGGTGAAATATTTTTCCATTATTATATTAGAAGACAGAAGAAAGGTGCGCATGGTGTGTGAGTATGGTGTTGAATAATATAGTAAGCAACTTCAAACTTACCCAAAGAATATTAAACAGCTTGGGTGGGAATTGGTACTTGAATGGACATGACTCTAATTCACCAACTCATTATAGTGCTTCCAATACTTTCCAACAAAATTTTAAACAAATGAGATTTAATCACACTTTCACTACCAATTTTTAAGTTTTAGTGGCGCACACAGGAATAAGTTTCCGAGCAACATGTTAGCTGGAGTACTTACAACCCAAAACTAGTTTATTGTGAGGATCATTCTAGTTTCTATATATTTTAATGAATCTGTATATAACCTATGTAACACTGAATTTCGTACAATACAATAGTTCATAAGTTTTATAATGTTCAATGATACTAAATTATTTGATTTGTCTTTACTTTATGGAATATAAGAGTTTAAGATGCCACCAAAGGAGACTCTTGTCTCACTACAAGGTTGATTCTAGAAGAGACAGGGCACTCACTGTGTCATGCAATGCACAAGACATGTTGCTTCCACGCAGTAATTTTACATTCACTTGTAAGTAATTATAAGAAAAAGAAAATAATAATAATAATAATAATAATAAAATCTTAAGCAATCAGTTTGAATATGATATAGTACGGGGACATGTAAAGAAAAATGATTAGAAAATGGGCATTAAAGAAAGAAATTGTAGGGTTGGAAAAGAAAGAAGTAAACGAAGGGTGATTAATTAGTGCAAAATAAAGTGGGCCACTAACCGTCTAGCCAATTAAGAATGAAAAATATGGGTATGGAGTGTGGTGAAGGTGAAGTTAGATTGCAAATTAATTACAATATTAAGAGCAAGAAAAGTAAAATTTATTGATTGTGGGAATTTTGGGAAATGATGAGAATGAAAATGAGAGGATGAAATCAGCATCTTCCTCTTTAGACGGCCAATTCTTGTGATCATGTAAGCAGAATCACACCAACTACAAACTTCTGAATCAAACATTCATCATTCTTTTCTCTCTTCAACTCACCCTAATTATTAACATTAATTTCAAAGTCAATTTCTCTCAAATGCCACCCTTTCCATGCCATTTTTCCACCTCCTTTTCTTTCACATATTTGATCATACCAACTAAATTGTTGCATATTTTATTTTATAGAGATCCATATTTAGTAAATACAAGACAAATTTATTATATATATATATATATATATATATATTATCTTCTAAATTGATTTTGTAAAATTGAATTAATTTAAAACATGATATTAGAGTTATTTAAAACTATTCTAACAAAATTTATTATTTATTATGTTGTCATGCCTATAAGTATATACAAATCTAATTTTAGCAACATGATTATATTGTTGAATTAACTTAAAATTAAATTTTTTAATGAAAATTTCCATATTCGTTGTATTGATGATTTCATAGTATTATCAATTTATTGCTGCCAAACTATTGATGTATAATACTTCTATAATAAAATTTAGTAGTAATATTTATTATTATAAAAAGTTGTAGTTATTTTGTAAAGAATGTGTACGTTTCGGTAATATAGAAGTATAATAGGTTAGGATGAGATATATACTTGGATGCAAAATTATTATTAGGTATAATTAGTCGCATAGTACCCAGTTTGGTACTGAAGTTTCTAATTGGTACCCGGTTTAAAAAAAGTCTCAATTACATACTCAAATTAGTTTAAGTGCACCAATTGAGTCCATTTCAGTTGACGCCGTTAGAAAAGTTAACGTTGACTGATAGAGGTTGGTCTCTGAATTAAATTTGGAACACGTGGTGATTAATTTTTACTGACGTGGAAATGTGGGGAAGAATATTAAATATGTTTTGTAATGAAAAAATAAAAAAAGAAAAGAACGAAAATAAAAAAAGAAAAGAACGAAAATAAAAATTAGGGGCGAGAAGTTAAAAAGAAGTGGCAGAAGGTTGTGATAAAGACGTGAAATTGGGAAAAGTTGAAGCAGGGGAGACGAAGTTGTTCGCGAGGTGGTGGAGAAATTGAAGGCAGATTTGGAACACTGAAGTGTTTCTCTAAAATAATTAGGGCACCACGAAGTGGTGCACGATTGTTCGCGAAGTGTTATAATTTTAGTATTTTTCTAAAATAATTTTAATATGTTCAGAAAGATGGAAGAAGGAATAGGAGAGTGAAAGTGGTGGAATAGCAGAAGGGTTTTTGGTGGGTTTTGCTTCCCTCACTCCATTATTCCCATTCCCAGTTTTTGGCGACCAATTCCAGTATTTCCTATCCTACACCCTCCCCACTCCTCCTCTCGCAGTTTCTCCTCCTCCACTCTCTCCAGAGGCGACGGCGTCTCCCTCTGCTGCCAGATGTGGATCGACGAAACAAAAACGAGGAGACGCTCTGCTGTTGGGAACCCCACGAAGAACACGAACAACCTTCTTTACGAGACATTGCGGAATTGGAAAACGAGTGGAAGAACAAACGAAATTAGGGCACCACTTACTGTACGGATATTGATGAAGAAAAAACTGGATTAGGGCAGAAGATAGGGAGGAAGAAGACAACGAAAATGGGGGCAAATCTCCTTTAAATGTAAATACCACGTGGTCACTGTACAATTATAATTTCAACCACTCATGTGTTATTATTTGACACGTATCCCTTCTGCACTGCCACCTCACCTTTTTCTAAACGCCGTTTCTGAACATTTAACGGTTTGGACTCAATTGGTGCACTTAAACTAATTTGGGTACGTAATTGAGACTTTTTTTAAACCGGGTACCAATTAAAAACTTCAGTACCAAACTGGGTACTATACGACTAATTATACCTTATTATTATTTGAATTTGGACTTATGGAACGGTTGGGTACCTATATTTTCTTGCCTAATTAATTTATTGCTTTATGATTAAAATAAAAAAAAACCGTCCATCTATCATCTCCCTTATTTAAATATTTAAATTTAATATTTTTTTTCTTTCAGATTTTATTGGTATTCGCAGTGAAAATATAATCATTTTAAGATTATATATTTAACAAGCAATAATTTCATACTAGATTAAATTGACTATTTAGATTGAAAGAGAATTCATTTTCTTCATCTATTTTTTTTTTATTAAGACGTCTTTGTGTAGTTGATCAATTGATGAGTGCTAGATTATATAAATCAACAACTAAAATTCAATGATTGAAAATTCATGGGATACTGGCAAGATCTGTGTGTTCTTGATATTAGGTTTTTCTTATTAAAAAAAGAGAAAGAAGCCAATTAAAATTGGAAATTGAGCTCATGGTCTTAATAACTTCACTAGCTAGCCTCATTGCTTTAGTTTGAAAAAGGGAGGTTCTAAATTGGTGCAATTAGAAAAGTATAGAAGATGAATAAATATTATTATTTTCCTTTTATATTTTCTATTTATTTTTTCTGCCATTCTAATTGGCATCAATTGTGCATGACATGGAGACAACATATGATGGAAATCATTATAGATTTGTTGATTAGTGGGAAAAGTTTGTCTCGGATAAGTAGACAAGAAATAAACCATGTTACTTATTAAATACTACAACAACATTCAATGATAAGTTGACAATGAACGGGTCACATTTTAGAAGTGATTTTAATTAGTGCACATATCACTTTTCTTGCTATGTGTATTACTTTTCCTTTTATTTTCTTCATACGGTGGAGGATTTCAGATATTATAATGCAAATTGTAACTTTTTCTCGTCAACCCTCATAATTAATTTGAAGAGTAATTATGTTTAGTATGAACATATTTAATAACAAAATCAATGAATTAAAATGGCACGTAGCAATGAATTCATTAGGTTGTTTATACTTTTCTATAAGTTATCAACGAAATGTACATTGAATAACACCTATTTTTTAGCATTGTATTTAAGTTTTAAAAGTCTTTTAGTTAATAATCTTCCAAAGTTATGTTCTCTTTTATGATTAATTTCTAACATGAAGTTTTTTTTTTTATTAAAAGTTGAGTTATAGAAAAAATTACTAATAGAATTAATTAAATATAGATGAGTAAATCTTAAAAAGAGAAAGTTAATTACTATTAGGAATCGAGTAAATAAAATAAGCATTTTATCAATTTCAATTCATATACATGAATTGACAATATTAAAAAATTTACAACAAGTAGTGCATACTTAATTCTTATTATAGATAAAATTAGAAATTTATACGATATTTTCGGCACTATTTTCTCTATCATATAAACAACCTTTATATTTTTCTTTCCTATATCTTTCTTTACTGGTTATTTTATTATATGAGGATATTATTTGAATGTAAATTTCTATTTCAATTTATCATCTCTACTTAAGATTTTTTTTCTTTAATTAACCGAGAAAAGTAGAAAATTAAAGAAAATAAGAGAAATAAAATATGAAATTGTACCGTCTCGGCTCAATTCCCATCAAAACTCAAGCATCCAACGCAAGTCAAGCACCTCAGAACGGTGATGAATGGAGTTTTCCAAGGAGCAAGTCATCAAGAGGATGAGGTCTTCATTCTAGACACGAGGTGAAGCACCTAGGAAGCAACTCATCTAGAGGATGAGGTTTTTATCCTAGATGAGTTAAATCGCCTGAGGAACAGCTCGTCTAGAGGATGAGGTCTTCATCCCAAAGACGAGGTGAAGCACTTGGGAAGCAGTTCATCCAGAGGATGAGGTCTTCATTCTAGAAGAGATGAAGCACTTGAGGAGCAGATCATCTAAAGGATGAGGTCTTCATCCTAGAGATTAGTCAAAGCACCTGTGAAAGTAGCTCATCTAGAGGATGAGGTCTTCATCCCAAAAGCATGGTGAAGAGCCTGAGGAGCAGCTCGTCCAAGGGACGAGGTCTTCATCCAGAGACGAGATGAAGTGCTTGAGGAGTAGCTCATCCAAAAGACGAGGTCGACCTCAAGGGGATGAAGCGTATAGGGAGCACCTCGGCCAGAAGATGAGGCTACCCAAAAAGCGTCCAATATCTGAAAATCTCACATAGCAAAGCCCAACCTCAACGCATATACCCATACTCTAACATGAATATCTAGACATCCAGTATCTAGGGAGGTGGCTTGAAACTTTCATCACTAGATAGACCACGATCTCACAAGTAGTTATAACTGTCGTATATTAAAGAAAAAATAATCCAATGTGAAACTGACCGTCCCCTTTACAAATACGGACGAGTTCACTTTTGCAAGGGGACATCTCTTTTGTGCGAACGCGAGGATTTTAGTTTCTAAAGCATTTTGAATATTTGTTGACGGTAGAAAGAATAAGTAATCTTTCTTTTACTGAAACAAAAATTAAGTTGTTTAAAGAAGTAAATAAAATATATGAAAAATGTGTAAATAATTTAATTGATGTAATAGAATAATTTCTTTGTATGTATTAATATAATTACAAAAGAATTTATAAAATAATTTAATTTATTTATTATTTAATTATTTATTTTAGTATAATAAAAGACTTAAATATTAATAAATAATAAATAACGTAAAAAAATCAAATATATTTTATTTGTACAATATTTTCTCTATAAATCATGTGAAAATTATTGAAAAGTTTAACATTAAAATATTTTCATTCTAGGTGTTTTACATACATATTTTTTTAATTCTTAAATTTTAAACTTTCTTTACGATTATTTTTTTTTTCTAAACGCGCATTTTCATCTTTAAAGATTAATTATGCTGATTTATTATAAGAAGATTGATTATAAACAAAGAATTATTATCATATTAAGAGTCACGTCTATTAAAATTAATTCAAGACGATTGAAATATTTTTTTTTATTATTTTCTGAGACTTCTTTTAAAAATAAAACCCTGACCGTGACCGAAATGCATGCTTCGAAATTGACAATATCTCAAATGATCGACAATGATTTCAGGCTTGGTATATGAACACAAAGTGTAAAGCTTCAATGTTATATGATATAAAATTGCTCTTCCCAGTGTTCTAAGTGGCAGTACCAGAGAGAGGAAAATTAAAGACCTTCGACTCAAGGAGCACTAGCAATTAAAAAATAAGCTACTCCTGTACAATGAGAAAAATAATAGTAGGAGAAAAATTATAAGGTAAAACCAAACAAGACAAACTATATATGTACAACCAGAGAAAATCGAAATGCTCCATGTCTGCCACTTGAAATACAAGAATTTTGGCGTCCACCACACTTTAAATAATGCTGCCATATACACATACTACCCCACATCAACATGAACATTGATCCACCACAAACCAAAATAACCATGCAAAACCCATGATGGCAAATCTGTAATTAATGGAAACTCACAGTGCAATACCACATACCAACTATTCCATCTACACATTTATATACCACACTCTTTTCCACCTTCACATGCCAACAAAACTCTCAAACTTCATTCACCAAACCCATTCTCACTCCCAAAGATGCAAGCCAAACCCATCCACAACACCCCAACATACATTCCTCCACCCATTAGGCCATCACCTCCGCTGCACCAAACCCCCTCCTTCACACCACCAACCAAACCCCGTGCAATCTCCATTTCTACACCCAATACTCCTGTTGCCATACCAATCCCACAAACTATTGAACCTGATGACTCCATAGCTGCATACTATGACTACCAATTCTTGTTCATGTCCCAAAGATCCGAAGCAACCCGACCCGTTACTCTGAGCACCGTGGAAGGTGTGATCCCGACCGATTTCCCCGCCGGCACATACTACCTAACCGGACCGGGGCTATTGACCGATGATCACGGCTCCACGGTGCACCCTTTGGATGGGCATGGTTACTTAAGGGCATTCACTTTTGATAATGTTACTAAGAATGTGAAGTACATGGCTAAGTACATTAAAACGGAAGCA
>Ga0209389_1002800_pt1 | contig 13612 bp, 4 predicted proteins | sample CowpearedBW_FD_187526 | JGI IMG/M metagenome (GOLD analysis project Ga0209389, IMG submission 187526) | Root nodule microbial communities of legume samples collected from California, USA - Cow pea red BW (SPAdes) (version 2) | ecosystem: Host-associated > Plants > Roots > Nodule | place: USA... | reverse complement strand
ATCTTAACCATAGTAGAAAATAAATATGACCATGCAAGCAGTAGGAATGGTAAATTTGTACTTTACGTTAATCTTAACCATAGTTTAGTGCCATGGGAAGATAAGATGGGATTAGTGTGATTGTGCAGTTTCAGTATTCCTCTGCAAATGAGGGTAAATGGGAAATCAAAGGCTGGCGGTCTATAATGAAGGAGCTATAAAGGCTGTCTTCCAAAATCCATGTTTTCTTCGTTAAAATATAAAATAAGTTGGTTTTAGTCTCAAATGTCTAATATAGTATGTTTGGATGAGGAGACATTTTATGAGGATAATTTACTTTTTAGAAAATTTGAAATGTTTTATGATAAAATATGTTGATTGAGTAAAGAATTTTAAAAAAAATTGAAAGAGTGATTTTATTATTTCAAATTTTACCTCAAAAAGGTAAGAATTTGAAATTATTTACATTATTAAATTCATATTTTAGTTTATAAAGACTTAGATTTGAGTAGTCTTGGCTCAATTTGATCTGAGATCGACTAAACTTAGTTTATTATAAGCGTGATCCATTCTTTGAGTCCAACACATGATCAAATTTGATCTAATTTTAATTCAATATGTTTCAGTTTCGCTTGGGTCCAACTTGACTTGGACATTGTTTGACCTGACGTGGACCAAACTTAACTCAATTGAATGTGATTCTGCTCTAACTAGATGACTTGGATCAGACTTAGCTCAACTTGGACCCATGTTGACTTGGCTCGACCAACTTGAGTAGATTCAACTTGATTAAGATTAGTTGACTCAACTTGACCTAGGTTATGTCTGACTTGGCTTAACCTAGGCTCAACTTGACTTAGTCTTGATCAAGCTATCGCGAGATGCGGCCAACTTAGATGAAAGTGAACTAGCCCTGTCTCAGCTCAACTTAGACCTAGGTTGACTTAGCTCAACCTGGGCTCGACTTGACTTGGCTCAAATTTGTTCACTTGAGCCGATTTGACTTGACTCAAATTGATTTAACTTGACAAACTTGGACCGACTCAACTTGACTTGGGACTAAATAGGCTCGGCTTGACTAGACTTAATCTAGTCTTGATTGTGCTACACTCAACTTGGTTTTGATCAAATTAGGACCGACATAGGCCTAATCCAACTCAATTGAATGTGGGTTGCTCAACTTGACTCAACCTAAGCTTGGACCAACTTAATTGGACATAGGTTCAAGCCAACTCAACTTGGATCCAATCCAACTAACTTATTTGAACTTGTATTTGACTCACGATAAGTCTATACCTACTTAACTAAATTTAGGCTTAGATCAAGCCAAGTCTACTTAGCTCAATCTAGCATTTCATAATTTAAAAATAATTTTATTTAATATAATTTGAGAAAAAGTTTTACAAATACAAAATGAAAAGAAAATCTGGAAGCATTTTAACCAAAGAAAAATAAAATAAAGTAAAATAACATCAATCATAAATTACAAAATATTATTGATATTGATATTTTTATAAATTTTAATGATTATTTAATATTTAAATAGTTTTTTAAATTTAATGATAATTAAAATATTTTATCCAAAATAAGAAAACTAAAATTCACTATGAATTGTTGTATTCAAATAAAACATTAGAAATTAAATTCAATGTATTTGAATGGACCAGGAATTATGAAGTTCTCCATTCAAATCTAACAATTTTTTTTTTCACTTAAAAGTAAAGTGATTATATTCTTTTATCGCTAACTAATAATATGGTGTGTATATTAGAATGCATTAACTAAAAATATATTAAAATTTTAGAGAGTAAAATTAAATATCATGGTTTTTTTAATAGACTAATATTTGTAAACGAAATGCACAATTTAAAAAGTAATCATTTATAAAATTATTGAGAATTTCAGTGTAAGTGTAAGTCTAAGTCTCACATTAGGTAAAAATGAGAAAGTGAAGCACTATATAAGGATGAAGACCCATAAACTCATTGCATTAAGGTTTTGGGTTGAGAGTGGTGTCAATGCTTTATGTGATTGGACTCAGGTTTCATTGGTATTGTATCTCATGGAAGACGCAGACCATTGAAGACATTAATCAGGTGGAGAATACCACACCCGAAAAAGATAGTAATCTCACTTATGGTAATTTGATGAGGTTGACCGCTTAATTTCTGGAGAATGTTGACACTGAAGCTCAAGATGATGAGCAACATGGTGATATTGATGATCAATAGGTTGGAGGTGGAGTAGAGGTTCCAATTGGTGATGCTCAAGAGGAATATGATGATGATCTTAGTGATATACCTGAACCACCTCAAGTCCAACTTAGGAGGTCTAACACAACCTTATACAAGGTATTCTTGTGATGAGTATATAACCTTGACTGACGGTGGAGAACCTGAGTGTTTTGAAGAGACTTTGGAGAGTGAATAAAAACAATAATGGTTGGATGCAATGCAAGATGAAATTAAATCTTTGCATGATAATCACAAAGATTGGTGGTGAAAGGTTTCAGACAGAAAAAGGATGTTGATTTCAATGAGATTTTCTTGTTGAAGGTAAGGAAGATTACGTGTGTAGGCTGAGAAAAAGTCTATACAGTTTGACGCAAGCTCCAAGGTAGTGGTATAAGAAGTTTGAGTCTTTTATTTGTAAGCAAGGCTACAAGAAGACTACTTCTGATCATTGTGTCTTTATTAAAAGTTTTTTCCGATGATGACTTTATTATCCTGTTATTATATGTTGATGACATGCTTATTGTTGGGAAAGATGTTTCCAAAATTAACAAGTTGAAGAAGCAATTGGGCAAGTCATTTGCTATGAAAGACTTAAGAGCTGCTAAATAGATTCTTGGAATAAGAATCATTAGAGATAGAAAAGATGGAAAATGCTAAAGCCGTACACACTCCTCTTGCTACTCATTTAAGTTAAGTGTGAAACAGAGTCTTTCAAATGAAGCTGAAAAGGCATATATGAGCAGAGTTCCTTATGCGTCCCGGTGGGCAGTTTGATGTATGCAATGGTGTGCACGAGACCTGATATTGCACATGTTGTTGGTACAATCAATCGATTTTTGTCAAATGCAGATATAGAGAATTGGAATGCTGTGAAATGGATTTTGAGATATCTTCATGATAAAGTTGATATGAAGCTTTGTTTTGGAGGTGCTAAGCCTAATTTGGTGCGATACTCAAATTTAGATGTGGCTTGGCAATCAAGACTGCAAAGGTGTCTAACATTGTCTACTATAGAGGCAAAGTTCATTGCCATAACTGAAGCATGCAAGGAGTCGATATGGTTGAAGAAATTCTTGCAAGAGCTTGGTTTTGGACAAGATAACTATTCATTATTTGTTGATAGTTAAAGTGCTATCCATCTCGATAAGAATCCAACTTTCCATTCTAGATCCAAACATATTGATGTGAGGTATCATTTGATACATGATGCTTTGGATGCTAAACTGTTGCCATTGAAAAAAGTTCATACAGATGATAATGGTGTTGATATGATGACTAAAGCATTACCAAGAGGGAGGTTTTAAGTTTGTTGTGAGATCATCTGTTTGACGGTTATCTCCATATAGTTGTGAGAGAGAAATTTGTTGGGTATTGGGCTCCCTTGAAAAAGACCAAAACTTGAGAAACTCATGTCTGACTTAACCTAGTGGAGATGAGGCTGTAAAATAAATAGAGTGGTAGAACACACTACAAATTCTAGCACATTGAGGGAAAGGTAGAGGGAAAAATATGCTCACATTTTTTACAGAGCTGAGAACCTTGTTGGGCTTTTTAAGGGAGGAGGTTCACTAGGGAGATACAACACTAACGAGACCTGAGCCCAACCACATAAGGCATTGACACCACTCTCAACCCAAAACCTTAAGGCAATGGGTTTATGGGTCTTCGTCCTTATATGGTGCTTCACTTTCTCATTTCTACCCAATGTAGGACTTAGACTCACACTTAGATTCCAAACAATCTCCCCCTCAAGGGTGAGTCTCTTCCACCACATTGGTACACTCCCCCTCCAATGAAAACATTCAAGTACCCCTTCTCGTACCGTCGTTCTTCTTAACGGGACATGCTTACTTGGAACCCTTGCCAATAAGACTTTCGATATAAGGACACTACTCGTTTGTGCCGGTCACCAAGACTAACCATCGGCTTTGATACCATTCTGATGGGGAAAACAACAACACAAGCAATATATCAGAGAATGCAATAGATATAATTTCCCCTAACTTGGAAGAATTTATGAGGAGCAACTATTAAAGAACAACAATAATAAATCACCAGAATCACAAATAAAGGCATCAAGATTTTTAACGTGGAAAACCCCTCAAATAAAGCATAAAAACCACGAGTCGTCAAGACCAAAGAAATAGCTTCACTATGATCAAAAATAGTACAAATGAGTCTCAATCAACTGCACAAATTAGTGTCTAACACCCAACCAAATAGAAAAGTAACAAAGATTTCAAATAGAGAAGAACAAAGAGAAGAAAACTTATAAAATCACTGCTGCAGTGCGAAGTTAATGTCTCCAAAATTAGACTTCGTATCGACGATCTGACTGGTCAGAATAAAGAACAGTGTGTCCTGAACCTGCTATAAAAGTTTCAGCCCGATGCACGATGAATGAATCCACAATGTCGATTTTACGGTGGCAACTATGTAAAAAAGGTGAACATATTTTTTCCTCTATCTCTCCCTCAATGTGTTAGGATTTTCAGTGTGTTTTGACTTTATTGTTCTGCCTCTCTATTTATTTTGCGACATCCTCTTCATTAAGTCAGATGAGACATGAACTTTTCAGATTTTGAACATTTTCCCCACATAGGAAGAGAGTTCAATACCTAATAAAATAAATATTTTAACTAGTTTTTCTTCTATTTTCTAGCATCGATTTTCTTAGCTCTAACAAGTTAAAAACTAATTTTTACACAGAGACAATAAGCGACAAAGAGAGGATCATACATGCCTTAATCTATAGAATGTAAAATGTAAAACTATTATCTAATCAGACTATTTTAGCTTAAATAAGTTATAAGTTTTCATTTATTCTTCAAATCAAATTCTCGTGATCTGCATTTAATAATGGAATATATGATTAAAATTAACTTGTATGCATATTTTAAGGTTTAGAATTCAGTTTAACTAGTTTTTTTGAAAAGCCTATTTGATTTTGGATTTTGTAAATATGGTGAGAGCAACCGTTCAAGTAAAGTGTAACACCAGGAATAAATCAATAAAATTGCAGTAGTGAAAAAAAAATGAAAATTTAAAAAAGAAAAGAAAAGAAACAAGTAAAACATTTATTCATGATTGATTTAATTGACGTGATAAAATAAAATAAAATTATAAATCGAAGAATATGAATAAAGTATCTTTGAGTTTGAAATGAAATTTGATTAAATGGTAAGAAATATTTAAATATTTACTACTCGGGTTAAATTCTCATTCTCATTAAGTACCTATTAGTATCCGTAATTTCATAAAATAAATTTTATGTAAATGATTACTTTTTAAATATATAAATTAAAGTTGAAATAAGTTGCTTCTCGCAGTACCAAAACTTAAGTTAATTTTATCTTTAAGAAGATGAAATAATTTTATTATGTCATGCTAACCCATATTTTTGGATACGTTAAAAGTATAATTAATAAGTATTGAATTTTATAAAAATTTATAAACAACAAAAATGTTAAATAAACTTTGACCGAAATAATTATTAATATAATTTTACTTTATTTAGAAAAAAAAATTCATATATATAAGTATAATTTATTTGCTAAAAAAAAAATTTAAAAAATTATTAAATACTAACATAAGTATATTTTAATGTTATTAAAAATTAAAATATAATTAAACGTAAATTTTTTTTAAATTAACAGAAAATAAAAATTGTTTATTTTTTAATAAAAGAATAATTAACATAATATTATTTGTATTAAAAAAATAATATTTTTTTTTATTTTTTTAATATTTAATTATATTTTAATATTTAACAATATTAAAATATAATTAATTTATTATTTTTTGAACTTCTTTTTTATCAAATAAATTATTAATTACAAATGTATAACACTTATTTATGAGTATTTTTTTTCTCTAAATAAAATAAAAATACATTAATAATTGTTGGAGTTATTATTCATTTAATATTGTAGTTATCTATAAACTTTTACAATATTTAATGTTCATTAATTACATCTTAAATTCCCTTAAGGTATTATTAACATTCTTCTTACTTTAAATAATTGATCTAAATTCAAATACAATCTAACAATTAACCACATAAAAGTAATTTCAGGTAAAAAAATTAACGTACAAAATTATACTAAGAGAACAAAATCAAGGAAAAGAATAATTAGTTTTAAAGATAATATTATTAACAAAACAATTATACTAAGAGTGAATTCCTTAATCATTATTCTAGTTATTTCTAATACTTCCATTTTTTTGGAGAGATAAATGAGAAAATAACTTCAAGAAAGAAAATGAAAATTTTTTAATAAAAAAATATTATATCATTTTGTTTACTTTTATATTTTTTTTCTATTTTAGAATAAGACTTCGAGTTTGTATTTTAAAAAATATAATTTTGAGAGGATTATTACCAAAATTAATCAATTACATTTTCGTAAAAAAAATAATTACTTTATTTTATTTTTATTAATTATTTTTTTTATATTTATTCACACTATTAATATATAATTAATTATTAATAAAAATGTTAACGAATATTGAAAGCCTTAATCTATATACATTTTAAAATGGAAAGGATTAACTAAATTGTTAAAAGATCATGATTGTATTTTTAAAAGTGAGAGTTTCTATTAATGAAAAACAAAATTCAACTAATTAAATTAATAAATAGTCGAAAAAAATATGAAAAATAAAACAAATATGGGAACACGTGCATTTTCTGCATATTCAACTCTGGAACGCACACGTGCATCAATTGCTGAAGCAATTTCTCTCTTCCTTCAAACCTCCAATTCAACTCTGATCCGCAAATCCATTGGCCTATTCAATCCTTTCCCTTTCTTCAATCATTCAAATTCTCCAATCAACAAGGAACCATCGACAAACAACCATGTCAACCGCTTCCGAACACACAGCACGCAATCGTTTAGCCACTCTCGCAGCTCACTTATTTCCCTCCGACGTTGCCGCCACCGCCACGATCCAACCCCTCCACCTTTCCGCGGCCTCCGGAGCCTCGCCGCCTGGGAACCTCAAAGGTACCCTCACCATCGTCGATGAGAGGACCGGAAAAAAGTACCAGATCGAGGTTTCCCCAGAAGGCACCGTTAGAGCCTCTGACTTCAAGAAGGTACTGCTGATGCTGATTCATTCTCCATTTCCGATTTTAGGAAGTGGGTTTTTGTCAATTGTTATTTTTTCGTTTGCTTTGAATCGTTTTGGAGTTGGGGTTGGCTCCTCTTTTTGGATTTGTGGTGTGATTTATGTCGATGTGCTTTTTAGTAGAAAGTTTTTTCTCTTGTGATCTTGATCCTTGAAAGGCGTTTTAATTTGGTGAATTGGGTTGTGCTCAATTTTACTCCTTTGTGATTGTCGGTAAATGAATTTTATGGTCACTTAGGTCCTAAAACTATGAAAATTTCAAACTAATCCTCAAAAATAGAAGCCGTTCCATCTAAGTCTCCAAATTTACTAATTACTATCATTTGGGTCTGTGAACTGAAGTTAATATTAACAATTTAAGTTATACACTACGCTTGTAACAGTTGGACAAAGTTGATTGAAATATCAAAGTTCAAGTTTCTAAGTTTTTTATTTTTTTTTAATTTCCTTAGTTTCAGAGACCAGGTAACTACACCTAACAATTTCAAGGACGAACTACGTTATTTTTGTGTCTCTTGAATTTGTTGGAATGAGTGAATCACCAATTTGGTTTAGGGATCGGTCGATTTGGTCACTGACATCAACATAGGCAAACTGATGTATGAAATTATAAATTGTCATACAGGTTGGTCTTTTTATTAGCTGGTGTCATTTAACGTGAAAAAATCTTAGTTGGCATGTCGAATACCTATGTCATCCAACTAAGCACACACATACCTGCCACTTAGTAGGGAAAAATTTGACTGAAATTGGATAAATCTTTTTTGATGAAATTGAACACCCATCTCTTTGTGTTCTCCATTTAATTGAAGTACAACTTTTTCAGCTCCATTTCGCAGCTCACACCATTATCAATTTCAGCTCAGAAAAAATGTTTCTAGAACATTTCCAATTCTAAAGGGCGTACATATACATGGAGTTAAATAAAAAATTTCTGCACTTGGTGGAGAATGAGAATTATTGTGATTGTTAAACTATAAAGATAAAAAGAAACATTGAGTTGAAACCACATTTTTGTGACAACACGGGTAGTTTATTTCTATTGAAATACAGAAATCAATAGAATAAATTAAAGAGATTTTATATCATCTAATAGTAAAAATATGATCCTAGAATAGCACAAATATGATCTTGATATTTCTCATATAAAGATGTGATCCTATATCTGGAATTATAGAGATATGATTCTTATTTCTGTAATTATAACACTGACCTTGTGTTTGAACAAGAAGCAGCAAAACGTAAGCAAGCAATCACTTATGCATTGGCTGAACTGGAAAATTTAATTGAATTGTTTGACTTCACCATGTTAGGACCTTAGAAGAAGACAAGTCTTAGATGTGGCTAAGATTCCTAAGACATGGTAGGTTTATGTTAGAAGAAAAAAGAACTAGTTACATCAGTTAGTTAGTAGTAATGTGTTGGAGTATAAGGTTGTGTTATATAAATACCTAAGTGAGTTGTTTGTAAGAGTTACTTTTGGTTCTTTGATTGTTATTGGGAGAAAGTCTGTTCTCTGTCTGGAGTGTTAACTTGGGGGAACTCTTGAAGTTCTATCTTTGCATTTCAATAAACGTCTTTGCTAAATCTCGCTCTACCTTTTCCTATTTCTCTCCCTAATTCTTTCAGTTCCTGAACACTGCCAAGAACATAAAGCCCAAGAACATAAGCTGTGGCCAATTTCAACCTGCATCCAGCTTTGGGGTTCCCCGCAAAATTCCGGATTAGGGTTTATGTGTTTCGAGTAAACTTTGCATATTTGATCAAAACTTTAGGTTTTGTTCATGTGGAAGTAATTGCTTGCTCCTTGTTTTAGTTCTTCTTGCTTGTACGTGGATTAATCCTAGCACTCAACTGCATACCACTGTGAAAGTCTTTTTTATTCCCTATATGTATGCACTTGGAATATGAAATTTTGAAGAAATGTTTTTTCCTGTGCACTCATGAATAGTGTGAAGACAAAGAGAGGTGAGGTGAGGCCGGCCAACAGTGAGTGGGACCTAATGCGAACTTTGGAAGAAAGAGACTTTTCTAGGGAGCTGTATGTTGGGTCATTTTGTCAACAAATTTGACCTTTTTGCTTTGAGAAACTATTGGCAAAAATATTTTTTTGTTTGTGAGCCTAGGGTTTGAGTGTTAGTGGCCCTACCCTTGTGCTGGTCTTGAAGAGAGAAGGGGTCAATTTCATCAAAAATGATTTATCAAATTTTCAGTCAATTTATTTGGTTCCTCTTACATGGCATGCACTTTTGGATGTCATGCAAACACTTGAGGTACCAACTCAGTTTTTCTAACAATTTTACAAGACACCAACTAATGGATGGATTGAATTGATTGATAATTTACAATTTCAGAGGTAATTTTGCTTTTTTGTTAATGTCAGGGATCAATTACCTGACTGCTTTAATTTCAAGGATCAAGTTGGGGATGCACTAATTTGGCATTAGGGTCTCTCTCTTTTGTAATTGAGAACATGCAAAACGACCAAACTCCAAATGTTTTCTTTTAGTTATTTCACTTTATTTTCTATTTTCAAAAGTTTGTATAGAAAACAGTAAAAACCAGAAAAGGAAAAAAGTTGTTTTTCAATGATTCTTATTCAAGCATTTGAAAATAGGATAAGATGGAAACATTGTGAAATTTTTTTATTACAAGTAAAACTAAAAATGAAAAAAAAAAGGGTTTCACAATCCAAACAACTTTGAAGGTAAGTATTTTTTGTTTGTAGGTATTTATTCAGATTTTATAGTGAAGCACTGAAATTGTAGATATGGTGGTCTGTAATTAATTGTAATGATGTTTATGTATGCTAATTCTTAGTATTAGATTATAGGGTTTTTAACTTTTTGATGTGTAGATATCAACTGGGAAAAATGACAAGGGACTCAAGCTTTATGATCCTGGCTACTTGAACACTGCTCCAGTCATCTCAAGGATTTCTTACATTGATGGTGATGCGGGAATCCTTAGATATAGAGGATATCCGATTGAGGAATTGGCAGAGAAAAGCACCTTTACGGAAGTGTCATATCTCATAAGTGAGTATTGTTTAGTAATTTCTTTGCACGTGCATGGGGCTTTTGTTGCCATTGCTTCTGATAAATAGTGGGTTTTTCTTTTCACTGATGATTATCTGAGTTTCTAATTTTATATCACCAAAGATGCGTAGATGTAGTCTCCTTATTAATAAATTCAGGCTTCATTTTATGCATTACTTATATGTTTTTAGTGTTTGTTAAATCTATCTTACTCTATCATTTTAGTGTATGGAAATTTGCCTTCTGAAAGTCAGTTAGCAGCATGGGAGTTCAACATATCACAGCATTCAGCTGTACCACAAGGAGTTTTGGTGAGCTTTTCTGCTATCAAATAACTTACTATTGGTTTAAGGACCCAAATTTTTATCTGGCAACCTTTTTTGTTTCAGTCAGTAACCACTTTTAGATTTGTTAGCAAATCACATCTTTTGTATTATTACTTAAAAATTTAATATGGCAATTGTATTTTACATTGTCAAAAAACTTTGGTAGCTCTTTTTATTTTTATCTATTGGTTAGCATTTAGAGTGAACAAGTGATTCAAAGCTATTTTAGTAGATCAGAGTAAATTAAGCAGTAAGTTCATGCACATACACATACACTTCATATAGTTCATACATCATGAAGTCATAACTTGCACTTTAGTATTGTATGTCTCTATTGTCTTCACTCTCGAAGATATATTCTAGCAATGCTTTTATGGAGAAAATTGAGAATCATACTAAGCATGTTGTTATCTCACTTAATTGGATAGTTGATAAAGGTTAGGGGTGGTTCATGTATCAGTATGATTATTGTTCATGTTTTATGTTACAAATATTGCTATTTTACCAGACTGGTTTGTGTTCTAATGTATAAGCCTGGGAATTTCTTGTGCAATCACTCTACATAGTTCTTTTGTCATGATCATTCAAAGGAGAGTAATCAGGTTGTTAATTTCTTTTTAGAAGTACAAGTGTATTAAGCTAACAACAGCGGTATACATTTCTTTTGTAGGATATAATAAAAGCAATGCCACATGATGCACATCCGATGGGTATGCTTGTTAATGCCATGAGCGCTTTGTCTGTTTATCATCCCGATGCAAACCCTGCTCTCCATGTAAGTAACACAAACTTTGGCCAAGTTCAAGTTACTGAATTTTTTATCTGCTTAGCATTGATGCATAAATTATGGTAATATAATACGGATCCTTCAAACCTTACTTTTGTAATGGAAATATGCTAATTTTTTTTGTGTAACTTGTCCTATTTTTTTAAAATTTCTGTACTTGGCAAATCTTTTAGCTTGTTTCATTTGACTTTTTGAGTATTATATACGACAATAAACTTTGCTTCTCTTGAGATTAAAGGGATTTAGGCAGGTAAGGAGGAAGAGAGAGAATAGAGATTCTGAATAATATTGTCATGTAGGTAACGACATTATGCGCGTTGGAAGTGATACAAAAAACAAAGATCTATTTTTACTTATACAAGACTCTTAATCCTAATTGTTGGAAGTCCTATATCGACTAGAGATAAGGCCAATTTAGAGTATGTAAGTGGGTACAAACTTTACCTTACAAATCGATTTTATGGAGTTAAATTAGGCTTAAAATCCACTACATAGTATCAGAACCATTGTTAGAGTCTATCCTAGCGAGATTTGTGTTTGTTGGACATATCATTCCATCCGCTATCGGACCGCTATCAGATCATCTATTAATGTCTAGTTCCACGCACAAGATGTATATACCCCGGCATGAGGGGTGTGTGTTGGAAGTTCTACATCGACCAGAGATAAGGTCAATTTAGAGTATAAAAGTGGGTGTAAACCTCACCTTACAAGCAGGTTTTGTGGAGTTGAATTAAACTTAAAATCTACTTCTTAACACTAATGAAATAGGGAAACAAATAGTAAAATGTAACGAAATATGGAAGCTACTCCCTTTAAATTTTCTAAGATATTCAAAACTACTCTAAATATATAATGATGATACTATGATATTCCCTCTAGATATTCTAACTGATTCTAAGCATTATTGGAGCCCTTGAAGATTTTAGATGTCTACAAAAATGGGTAACTGGAATTTAGAATTAAATAAAAGCTCAGAACTACAGCATTTTATAAATTAATGTTATTTTTCTTTAAGTTACTAACCCTGCTGGTCTGAGTTGGTAGCTATTGCGTAAGGTGATTGCACTATTTAAGTGTATAATGAGTCAAGTAATTCAAGGAACTGCATCTTACTTTCCTAGTTTAAATAATAATTTACCTTGACTGTCTTGTTGTATTTGATTCAGCTTTGATTATTTCTCGTAACACTTTTTTATATTTTAATGTAGGGTCTTGATATCTACAACTCAAAGCAAGTGAGAGACAAGCAAATAGCACGGGTTATTGGAAAGGTTTACTTATTGAGTTGTCTTTATTCTTCTTAATTATCAGTCCATGGTATATGTAATTAATGATTCAATTATTCTGAATGCTTTTCATGCTTATCGGTTATTTTCTGAATTTTTGTGAAATATTTATTCAATTCAATGCTAATTTGCAAGGGCTGTCCAACTGCTTTGTTCCATCATCATTTTTTCTACTTTGACTGCAGATAACGACAATTGCTGCTGCTATTAATCTTAGATTGGCAGGAAGACCGCCTGTGCTTCCATCCAACAAACTTTCTTACACAGAGAATTTCCTATACATGCTAGATTCTTTGTATGTCTTACTGTGTAAAGTCTGATTGATATTTGAATTAACCTGAAGTTGTTTCTTGTATTAAGTTATTTCTTTGTCTGATCTTCATGATGCTTTTCTTTTTCTGTTCTTCATATATATAAAAAATCAAAATCTTTGAATCAGAAGTAACAAGATTTACTCACCAAAAAATACTATGTAGTATGATTTAATCAATGATGGTAGAATTGTAACCACATTAGCTGAATTTTGTTATCGGGAGACTATATGGCATAAATCAAATAATGTCTCCATTATTCATGTTTTCAGTGGCAATCGATCATATAAACCTAATCCTCGGCTAACTCGAGCGCTAGATATTATCTTCATCCTGCATGCAGAACATGAAATGAATTGTTCTACATCCGCTGTGCGGCACCTCTCATCAAGGTAGAATCTGGTACATAAAAGTACGAGAGTTCTGCAAAACAAATTTACTGAGTCTGCTTTAACTGCGTCTAAATATTCACAAGTGACACAATTTAGCCCAAGTAGTAATTTTCCAAGTAAAAG
>Ga0209389_1002797_pt1 | contig 13617 bp, 9 predicted proteins | sample CowpearedBW_FD_187526 | JGI IMG/M metagenome (GOLD analysis project Ga0209389, IMG submission 187526) | Root nodule microbial communities of legume samples collected from California, USA - Cow pea red BW (SPAdes) (version 2) | ecosystem: Host-associated > Plants > Roots > Nodule | place: USA... | reverse complement strand
TGGTTTAAGGCTCCAAAGTCTGAAATCCAATAGTGGGTAGGGGTGTATTTGATACATTAAGTTCAACAGAAAATGGTAACTTACTATAATATGTCAATGAACACACACACAAAAAAGAAATGCTAGACCAGTTATTAGACCACATGATGATACTAAATTTGGGAAAAATCTGGTGTACGGCTGAAGAGGAAAGTCCATTCCAGAATCTACTCATGTTCAAGAGTTCAACCCTATATTATTACACGAGGTAAATGTGTTTGACCTTATAAATTCTGATTCTACTAACTTTTATGAACTACTTCCTTCTGTAGAACCAGTTGCACAAGTACATCAGAATTTAGATCTCCTAATTGCCCTTAGAAAAGGAACCACATCCTCCACTAAACCATGTTACCCTTTAGCAAACTATCTATCCTTTGAAAAATTCTCATCTACCCATAGAACCTATCTAACAAGCTTAAATACCACAACTATAGTTTCTTATGTATCTAAAGCATTGATTGACAAGAAATGGAAAAAGCCAAGATTTGGAAATTGAGGAAGACAATACTTGGAAACTAGTAACCCTATCACTTGAAAAAACAAAAAAAAAAAGCCTGTTGGGTGCAAGTGGGTTTACATAGTAAAATACAGGGTTGGTGGTGGGACTATTGAGAGGTATAAGGCTAGGCTTGTAGCAAAGGGTTCACTTAAACTTATGGAGCGGATTCCTTGAAGACCTTTGTTCCAGTTGCAAAAAGGAATACAATCAGAATAATTTTTCCTTTGGTGGAAAATCATGATTGGAACTTGAAGTAATTTGATTTGAAAAATGCATTCCTCCATGGGACGGGTTGAAACCATCACCTAGAGTATGGTTTGGAAGATTCACCAAAGTTATGATGAGCCTTAAATACAAGCAGAGCCAAGGGGACCACACTTAATTTATCAAGCAGTCTAATTCAGTGGGAGTAAGTGTTTTATTGGTCTATGTGTATCGTATCATTTTTATTGCAAATGATGAAAAGAAGCAACAAAGGTTGAGCCTCTGCCTTGCCAAAGAGTTTTAAATCAAGGCTTTAGGAAAGTTAAAATACTGTTAGGAAATAGGTAAAATAGCATGCAATAATGATGTTGTTGTGGATAAAACAATGTACTAGAGCCTTGTGGGGAGACTTATTTATCTTTCTCCCACTAGATTTAATATTCCTTTTGCTAAGTCTAGTCAGACAATTTATGCATCAACCAAAGGAAGCACATTTACAAGTTACACTTAGAATTATCCAGTATTTAAAAGGGACACTAGAAAGAAGAATTTTGTTCAAAAGAAATGAGAATGTTAGTGTTGAGGCATATATTGATTTTGATCATGCAGGTTCAATTATGAACAGGAAGTCAATTACTAGATATTGCACCTTCCTTGGTGGAAATCTAGTAACTTGGAAGAGTAAAAGAGTGTGATAACTTATTGAGCAATGGTTGAAGGGATATGTGAACTTTTATGGCTGAAGATTACATCTGAAGACTTTAATACAAAGTAGGATGAACCTATGAGGTTATATTGTGACAATAAATCTGCAATCAACAGTAGCTCACAACCCTGTACAACATGATAGAACTAACATATTGAAGTGGACAAACATATTGACACTGGCTTAGATTTGCAACCCATATGTGTCTACTCAAGGACAACTTCTAGATATACTCACAAATGGGTTGAACAAGGTTGTCAAACTTGATAGTTTATGTAAACTTGTGAGATTGTGGTAAACTCAAATCGTAGACTTGAATCGTAAACTCGTAAGAGTTTACTTTAAATAAAATATATATATATATATATATATATTATTGTTATATGATTTTATAAATAACTTTTTTAATTTTTTTAATGAAATATTATTATTATTATTAGATTATTATATACTATATTTTATATAGGCCCAAAAGTCGATAATAGAACAAAGAAACCCTAAACTTCATCTTTAACCAAACTTTCCTCCTACCCTTAGCAACCCTACAATGGCGAGTGAGCGCAACGATAAGCGAGCGTGATGGTGAGAAGGTGCTACAGTGACGGCGAGTGATCGCGAGGACAACAACTTGTGACAACATTGGCGAGCACAGTGACGTGAGTGCAAGAGAGTGCAACTTCAAATGAGTGACACTGGGCCCTAATCAGGTGAGTGTTCTTCAAAAATGCATTCCATACGAACAAGCCAAATAACTTGCAAACTCGCGAGTTTGAACGAGTTCACTGATTCTACGCTCGATTCTACCAAACATGAAAAGCGAGTTTGCTTGCAAGTTGACTCGGAAGCCATGAGTAGTCATGTAAGCTTGTCCGAGTTAACGAGTTAACTCACAAGTTTGATAACCATGGGGTTGAACAACAATAACTTTTGAGAGAGGATTATATCCAACTTGGGAATTGAGAACACTTATTCACCAACTTGAGGGGAATTGTTGAGATATTTTAGGACGTTTTAGATTTTATTTTGTTGTATTTTGGTTTTATTACTAGCATACCAATTCCACAATCTCAGGAATTTGTTTTCTTGAATAGGCTATATGTATATATGTGTATATATGTGTATATACGTATATCTATCTAATATATATATCAAATGTATACAAATGTATACACAAGATGAATAAGGGAGAAATTATTTTCTTCTAATTTTGAGGTAAGCAACTTTTTTTTATGAGGTAAGCAGCTATTAACATCTTTTTTTGTGTGAAGAAAGCTATTAACATTATGAAGTATATTCGTAGGTTATTGTCATGATTAATCTTCATGTTTAAGTTATTAACATCTTTTTTTTTTTTTTGTGAAAAAAGCTATCGACATTATGAAGTATATTCTTAGGTTATTGTCATGATTAATCTTCATGTTTTTGCTCGTTTCCTCTTGAGCTCTGTAAATTGCAAAAGTTAATGATAATTTGACTTCAATGTTTTAAATAGTTAGTTAATGATTATTTATCTATACATGCTATATTGTTGCAGATCCACGTGATGACCTTGGTGGAATGGATGTTGCTAGAAAGGTTCATGTAGTTTGCTTAACCTTGAAGATTAATTTTGTAGCTATTTCTGATCTGTGTAAAAGCTGATAATGTCTCACAATCAATATAAAATGGTTTGGTCTCGCAAGGACATTGTACATTACTGCAGCCTACATATAAACAATGTCCATTTTGGTCACCAATGAATGATGCCCATTCTTTGGTAATAGGCTGTGTTATTAATATCGGATTGCTGATTTATAGCAGCATGCCGTTGCCAGTTATGGTGGATAAAATATCTTTAGAATTTTTCTGTTCATTTCACCTTATTTGAAAGAGTTTGAATCTTGGAATTAAAGGTGAATAAAATGTAATTTGTAACGACCCAAGAAATTTGATTATACTTTCCTTGTGTTCCTACAATTTAGTATTAAACAGTACCTGGCCATGTAATTAAAGGGAAACATACATAACCCCATAATAATAGTGTAAATTACAATCCTTACATAGTCACAATCTTTCAAAACTACTTAGGTTTATAAAAGTTTTTCAAAATACACTTGAAAACAAGTAATCACATCATTTCATATACTTATATGCATACTTCCAAAATATCCTTTCCTTTAAGGACCATTGACTTACTGGTTAGTCACATCACCACCTACAGTCCTATCTGCTCACGCCATGATAGCGGTCATAGCAAAAATAACATAATAACCAACAAACAAAAAAGGGTAAGCTAATGATAAAATTGAGAAATCATAACAATCAAATAAATTCAAAATAATACTCTTAATCATACACTTTGCAGTTTAGACTACATTCATAGACACATGACTTCTAGACTCGATGTTTATCCGGATTTATGCATTGACTCAGATATAAGAAGCTATGCACTTGTCATAAAAGTGGATTGCGGTAAAGGCCCTGGCTCCAGTTGGCCTAACCAACATGAATCAATTACCTCTGGACAAGGTAAGTTACTTATGGCATCGCCAGTTTAGTGGTCCCACCTCTAATCTCGCCATAAGAACCTCCATCAACTCTCACCACCTAAGTCACTACACTCTATATGAGTTTGTAAACCTAATAGAGTATAGGATAGCTTCTGACCAACACATATCCCTAGTCATGCATAACAAACTCCTAGTGGGGATTGCACTTCTTCCTTAGAAGCACAATCCTTATACAACAAACAATCAGTGTTATTAAAAACCGGTTATGGCAGCGTTATGGCGTAAATCGGGGGCGGTTTTTTAGCCTGACACCATACAAATGCGGTGGCGATGCGGGTTTCTTATGGCGGCCATGGCGGCTGCTTTTTTTGTAACGGGTTGCGGGTGCGGAACGACTATGGCGAAAATGGCGGGACGACGTGGAGAAGAAGTGGAGAAGAAGCAGAGAAGAAGTAGCGGCGGCAGTGACCTTGCGAGATGCAACTGAGCACATTGAAACCCTAATTTCAGGGTTGAATACTTCTCTTCTTTCTGTATTAAGTGGGTTAAAAGCCCAACTAATGTTTTAATAAAAATTTGGGTCAGGCCCAATAAACACTTATTTTAACCTATTACTCCCACTAACCCTTTCCAAGTCTATCTTCTTTTTCTTGGACTGACCTTGCTGCTTGCTGCTGGTCGCCACCACTCATCATCGGTAGTCGCCGTCCAACGCCGGTCGCCGCCTGTCTCCGCCGTTCACTGGCAGTGGCCGCCTCTCACATTCTTCTAGACAAAATATAATTTTTTTTAATTATTTATATCTATATATTATATTTCTTTCTATTCTAATATTTCTGCCATAACCCGTTATTGATTCCGCCATAACTTTATAAAGGATTTTTAGGGTATCCGATATTTTCCATTATCCGATATCAATAACACTGCAAACAATTCAAATCATCTTCTTTGATTCCATTCCACTTATTCTCTTTTATACTTATAACCTTATCACTTCTCCACAAAACATGATCTCACACCGAGTTCCTCATACCAAACAATCATACAATGCTTATTCATCATATTTACATATCATATTTCATATTTTCATGTTAAAGGTGAATAAAGCAAACAAAAGGTTCCACAAGTAACCTGTGGATTTGGCTCCAGGATGCAGAATTTACACTAGTGTGTTCCACAGGTAACCAGTGGATTTAACTACGAGAAGCATAATTCAAAAAGCAGGTTCCATAGGTAACCAATGGATATTTCCACAACCTGTGGATTCAGCTACGAGGAGCAGAATTTCAAACCATACAAGCAAAAACAATCATACTCATCACAGATCAAATTCATCAACATGCATTCATTAATTTCGAAAAAAACGCTACAGAGTAAAACAACACTAGCTTCCCTTACATGATTTAGGAATTCCTCTTGATCTCCCACAACCCCTAATCGCTAGATTTCACGAAAGCTCTAAACAAACACAAGAAAGAACCCAAATTCAAAATCTTAGAAAACATTATGAGACCGCATGCACAACCACCACCTCACAATCATGAGAATTGATTCTTGATTCAAGAGAAGAGAAGGGAAACTTACTCTTTTGAAATGACCTAGTGAAAATGAAGTTTTTCCCTTTTCTAGAGTAGGGTTGAAGAAGATGGCTGGAAAGGGGATGGGCTCTCCTCCCCTACGGTGTTGCTGCGCCAGATAAGAAGAGAGAAAAGAGAGAAAGTGAAAAAAAAAAAGGTGAGGTGATATGGGGTTTACATAATTGATGTGATTATCATCAATTAAATAATTCTTTATTTCCTTATATAGTTCAAATTGATACCCAAGCTCATCTTGAGAGTTTTGGTGCTGTTGCGGTTTAAACATTAAAAATTTTAAAACACTTAGAAGAATACTTAGAGTTTGAGTTATTTTCTTAGTTGTTCACCATGAGATGTAGGTTTCCTTGATGGTCATGCAAGCTCAAAAACAAAGAGACCGCGACAATTCATATAATTGGCCATTTAGAATCTTTTGTTGCACATCTCTATAGACTCCAACCTCTTCGTGCAATCATACAACCATTTAAAAAGTGGACTTTAACTTTAATTCAATCTCATGAAACCAACCTACATAGTGATATTTGTATTTACGTATATATTATAATTTGATCATATCTCTAGTCAATGTGAGATATCTAGGACGTCTCAAGTGTAAAAAGAAATAAGTTTTCGTTAGCTTAGATTTGTAAAATTCATGCGTGTCCATTTGATGATTTTGGTTATGAAAAGTAGTGGTATTGGAAAAGTGTATACACTTTCTGCAGATGGTGCAGGGAAATGAATGTTAATTTCGAAATGATATTACAATACTGTTGGTTGTTTGTTATTTTCAATTATGAATGACATAATTTGCTAATGCTAACTTTCTTTGTTTGGGCCAATATTAAGACAGGCTTTAATTCTTGCTCGAATACTTGGCCATCAAATTAATCTAGATAGCATTAAGGTTTGGATTTGCATTAGTATATTCAACTTTCCTGTCCTTTGCTTTTCTGTTTCTGTACCCGTTTTTCTCCCTTTATAATAAGTTTGTTATATTTTTTCTATATGCATTTAACAGATTGAGAGCTTGTATCCCAAAGAAATGGGACCTGATATAATGACTGTTGAAGACTTCTTGGACCGAGGACTCTCGTTGCTAGATAAAGATATTCAAGCTAGAGTTGAGAAGGCAGCCTCAAATGGAAATGTTCTGCGCTATGTCTGTGTGATCGAGGGTTCAAGGCATCTTTTTTTATCCTCCCTTCATATTGTGTCTTCAATCAAGCATTCATTTCACACCTTTTGCACACTTTTTCTCCATTTTTCGAATCACTCTTTGTATAGACTTCTATAGTGTTCATTGTTTGCAATTATTCACATTCAATATCGTGTTTCCTTTTCTACTATTTAACCTTTTCTCTTCGTAGGTGTGAAGTTGGTATTCAGGAGCTACCAAAAAATTCTCCCTTGGGAAGACTAAGGGGAAGTGATAACGTCGTAAGCTTCTTTTATTTTCTCGATGTTGTGTTGAGCATTTTTAATAGTGATAGGTGATTGAGGATGAAGAAATGTCGGGTCAGCTATCCCGCCGGTGGCGGGACATGTTCAATTTTCAACCTGTTTTCTGATGTTGGGCTGGCCTGCCCGGCCTGAATTTTGACGGGCCAGAATTCACACTCCTAATTTTCAGAAATTGTTTCTTAAGTGCACAGCATAATACTAATAAAATAAAATGCATATGTAACTTCTAAAACAGATATATAGAGCATTTGCTGAAAATTTAAATTAAGGGAGGTGTTACTTGCCTCATGCATTATGTGCTTCCTTTGCCTTGGTTTTCTTGCCACTTCTTTGAAGACTCTTGGATGTGAATCATCTCCAAGACTGAGCTTGAATCACCTTTTGTTTGTTTTTCTCATTGATTTCTTTTTTTCTTTGGCCCAAGACATATACATGCAATAGACGTGTCAAGAGACCCAATTAAATCTATTTACTAATTATACCTAAGAAATAAATCGTAGAGAGTAAAAAAAGTCCAAGAAATACAAAATGAAGAAAGGAGTATGTTGTTGAACAAGTGACAACTGTTTTTCTAGAAATAGGGTATTGCTCTTTTTTCTCTTTTATTCATGTACTCATCATATATTCTGTTTTATTGTGTATACAAATGGCAGTTGGAAATATACACTCGATGCTATAGTAAACAACCACTGGTTATTCAAGGTGCCGGAGCCGGAAATGACACCACTGCTGCTGGTGTTCTTGCGGATATCGTGGATGTTCAAGATTTATTTTCTTAAAGGGAAATTTTTTTGTATCCTGATTAGAGAAAGTAGAAGGTACAACCGCTACTGATTTGCCCTGGAAAGCTGCTGATGTGCGTTTTTTGTTTGGTTGAAGCCAAAATAAGTGGCTCGTAGTTTTTTTAAGATATTAGACATGAAGCTTTAGTGCTAATGTTGGTACATAATGCTGAACCAGATACAGATGGAATTGATTTTTGCATTTTTGTTTTTCTTAAACGTACAAATATCATGACTATTGGAGAATTTTGATGATTAGTTTGAAGGTTAAAATACACATTTAGTTCTTATTTTTATTCGATTTTGTCAATTCAATACTGATCTTCTGTTTAATAAGGTTTCAATTTGTCAATTTTGTTCAATTTTGTTTTTTTACTAGCACCATCTAAATCATTAGTGGACAGTAAACTGTGTATGTCACGTGTCAGTTTATGATTTTTTTAATTTTTAATTTTTTTAAGTTTTCTTAATTTGAAAAAGAATGTCCATGTGTCAAGGTAGCATCGTGTTATGTGATAGTAGCAGTGTCAGATGTCAGGTCAGTGACACGTGTTAGTGTCAATGTCACACAAGATCTGAGTCATGTGTTAGTGTTTTATATTCAATTTGATTTTTATATTTATTATTTTTGTTCAATTCAGTCTCAATTTTGTTTTTAAAATTAGTAATTTTGTTCATTATCAAATTGAGATTATTTAATTTTTATATAAATGTTATGCCAAATTTTAGCTTAGACTATGTAATTAATTTTTAACATAAAAATCATATAAAGTATTAAATATTTTTAACCTAAAAATTACATAAATTTATTAAATAATTTATGTGATTTTTAAATTCTTAAATTTTTAAATTAATGATGCTAGTTTTCACTTCTAAAATTTTCATTCCAATTCTAAACCAACTCTAATCCTAAATTCGGAATATTTTAATAAAAAATCTATCAAATTTATATAAAATTTAAATTTGGTCTTTATTTGAAAATAGACAAAATTGTTCAATTTTAAAGAAATTAGTACTAAATTGAATAAAAATAATGAATATAAAGATTAAATTAAATATAAGATTGACACGTGACACTCACACGTGTCACGAACCTTGACATATGGAACTACTATTGCTATGTGACATGATGTTGGCTTGACAAAAACATTTTTTTTAATTAAGAAAAATAAAAAAATGAAAAACAAATTAAAAAAATTCATAAACTAACATGTAACATACATTATTTACTATCTGTTAATTATTTAGACATTGTTAGAAAAAATGATTAAATTGATGAAAATTGAGATTTTATTAAATTTTATTTTTAATGAAGACTGAATTAACAAAACAAGTGTAAATATGGATTAAATGTGTATTTTTAACCTAGTTTGAATAACACAATACTAATTCAAAAATGGCAAATTCAAAAAGATTTTTTCTTTACTACGCTTTTATTATTTTAAAAAATATTAATTAATATTAGGCATGAGTATCCCTTATTTGAAATGGATGATGGTGAAACAAATTTCACACTTGTTGGGTATAGGAAGAGGAAAGGATGTGATTGTACTTGGAAGATAAAGATTTGGATAGAAATGACTTTGAACTTCGAGGATGGAGATGAGATATTCAAATTTGCACTTATCTTGGCTCGTTGCTATCTTTAGGTCGAATCTATCTTAATTTTGATGAATAATTACTGCATTGACTAAATATGGTATGCGTATAGATAATACAATGTTTTATAAATCAAGTATGGAGATAATATTATTTTCCTAATAATAATAATAATGAATATGTACCTATCTATTTCATGCCCGTCCCACACGTGTTCTTATACTCATTCTGTTTTAAAGTACCAAAAGACTCGTAGTTTGATAGATAATCTAACAAACTTATTTTCATTGTTTTCTTTTTTGTCTTCAGTTTCAAATTATTTGACAAACCTTGTTTCTTTCTCGTCTTCATTCTCTCTTATTTCTTATTTGACTTGTTTAATATTTATAAAGTTTACTTTTATTTCTACCACAACCTTATTATGTATAATTTTTCTTTGTGCGGTTTCATTCAAATGATATATTGTGTACTGCACCTAGACGGACCAAGGCAACTCATACACTTCCAAGTCTTTGACACTACACTTCTCCCGACAAAGGTTGGGGGACTAGTGTATTGCCCCTAGGCGGACCAAGGAGACCACACGACCAAGACTGCCTACCTATAACCCCACAAATAAAATTACTAAGTATATAACCAATCAAGCAGAAATACATAGCGGCCTAGGCCGCCTACTTCAAAGGATAAAACATAATAGGTTGATGACATTAAACTTGGAATATTGCAGACAAAGCCCCTGGTATCAACAAACACTAACACAGGGCCTGGGTCAAGCCCAGACCCACATAAAAATCCAAGTATTGGACCAGCCCATAAAGGTGGCAGCCACAATTAATGACTATATAAATACACGTGAACCCAACAATTAATGACTATATAATTCCTTAATCCAAGATTTGACTTTTTGAGAGCCCTTTTGCTGACTTGATCGTCGGAGTCCTCTGCGCATGTAACCCCTTAAGGGTCCAAGTGTGTACGCTATCAGATGGCACTTGCAAACTGAGAAGGAGCCAGCTCGAGAGGTCAATGATTGAGGTAAGACGTTATTTATGTCCCAAATATCTTTTATTTGTTTTTGCAAGAACATATTGTATTTCAAAAAAACACAAATCTCAATCTCATTAAATCAAATACGTTTTAATACATTAATCTCCTTTTTAATATTTTTAATTATTATTTGTTTGTTTATACGAGAATATCTCAATTTCAAGTATTCAATTATGTAAATTCTAATATGCATTTTTTTATATTGAAAAATTAATAATATTATTTTTGTGATTTTTATCACTTTTACGTAAAAATATTATTTGACCAATATTTTGAAAAAAGTGTGAGGACAAGTATATTTGTTACTCGATAAAAATGAGAATAAGACAAAAATTATATACACATATTAGGAATGTTAAAGCGGATTAGGTCCAATGAGTTGGCCTACCATCCCGTCAAACAAATGGTGGGTTGGGTTATATATCTGAACCTACCAGCTCGCTCATCCCGCCTTGCTCTCTAGCCCGTTGGGCCATAAATAAGCCCGTAGCCCATTTTAGTTTTAAATGTTTTGTTTCCTTTTTTTTCTTCATTCAACCACCACCCACATGACAGAGAGACGCAATTTGACCTAGGCTACCACACTGAAACATAACCCTTCTTCCCACTTCGAGCAGACAGACAATAACAAAATAACGATAGTGTTCGTTACTCAAGGCACACCATTATTTTTGTGGTTCGTTTATGGCTTAGGATTTAGGATTAGGTGCAATAGATAACCTTTTCCACTGTGTAACTTTATTGAACTTGCTTCAACCCTTTCAGTGGCGATTGCAAAGCAATCTAGGGAGGAGGACCCTGCTTCGGTCCTTCCGACGATCACCTCTTTGAACCTCAGTTAGACCTCCTTTTTTTTTCTCCTTCACTATGTCAATTTCAAATCCCCTCAAGAATTTCTCATCTTTTTCTATTTTAGTTTTTCAGGTTTCGACAATTGCAAGTTCTAAAATGCCCCTAACAACACGAAGGATGCAATGTTGCAGAATAGGCAGGCCAGCCTACCCATTGGTGGGCCGAGTTCAAGCTTTGGTGCCTTCTCCCTGCACCTCCAAATCTTCTTTAGTACTCCAAATTTACTATTTTACCCTTAATTAATTTGTAGCTAGCAATGGATGAAAACGGATGGAAGAGCAGTAAATGATATTTACTGCGGCAACGTATTTTAGTTATCTGAGCTGCACCCCCAATATTCGACAGCTTCTTCCTCTTCTTCGTTTCTTCTCCAAGTCCAATTCTCTTCTTTGTGCTTCATTGGTCCCTGGTCCAAGGTTCTCTTCAGTTTCATTAATTTTATTTTTGAAAGCTCTCATGTTTCTCATTGTGCTTCATTCTCTTCTCACTGTGCTTCATTCTCTTCTATCCGTCCTTGAAGGTGACCCCTGCTCCGAGGTTTAGTTTCATTCGTTTTTTTAGGAAAACTCTCCTCTTGTCTTCTGCTGGTAGGTTAGCCTCCTTCCAGAATGTTTTGGAATTTAATTTGAATGGTTGAAATGTTAATATCAGTTTTGTATTTTTTTCCTTTTTATTCTGTTAAACGGATTTAGTGATCTTTTTCAAGAAAAAGCAAAATGGATTTCAAAATTTGTTTGGTATTTTTTAATTTTTTTTTCCAGAAACGAAATTCGTAATCCGTTTCAGAAATTTCCATGTTTTTTTTGTGAAACGACTCTTAGAATCTGTTTCATACTTTTCTGAAACGGATTACGAATTTCGTTTCACAAATTTTAACTTTTTTTTAGAAATGGAATTCGTAATCCGTTTCAGAAAAGTATAAAACGGATTCCAAAATCTATTTCATCAATTTTAATGTTTTTTTATGAAATGGATTTCGAAATGAAACGGATTACGAATTCCGTTTCGTGATTGCCCCGCCGTCATTTCTTTCTCCCATGCGGACGTGGATTTCATTTCATTTCACAACTTGACAATGGGGTTTTGGGGTTAGTCATCTTTATTCTCTTTTCTCTTCTTTCTCCTTCGACCTTCGACGTAGTTCTAAATGCACAAGCAATCAACTCTTTCACTTCTTATTCTGAAATTTTCTTTTTAGCTTCTAATATTTTGTTTCTTCTTTTTCATTCATTTTGAACTCTTCTATGTGTTTTTTCTATTTTGCATTTTCGTTTTCATTTTCTTTGTGAACTCAGGGATTGAAGTCAAACTTGGCAAACCGTGTGCTTAATGTGCGACGGATGTTGCACGTTACTCAGGTTCTTCTTTCATGACTCAACGTTTTCTTTCGAACATCCCTGCGATTCCAAGATTTTTTTTTCTTGTATTGGGTTTGTCTTATGCAAATAACTGTTGCTCTTGTTTTCTTTGATATTAAAGTTTGGAATGTAATTTCATTGTGGGGTTTTGACAGAGTGAGGGTAAAAGGGTGCCTCAATTTTGGCGTAAAGGTTAAATTTTGGAGATGAGGAAGGCATAAATGTTGCGTAGAGAGCCATTGGAGAATGCACTAGAGCTTCGATAGATAGTGGTGGAAGCTTAAACTGAAAATTAAAGACCTAAATTTTAATGACCCAGCAGAGAATGCTGCACTGAGACGACAGTTCTTTCTTCTTCGCTTCCGAATTTGCCATTGACATGAAACAGATTTTGACAGAGTGTGTGTGTGTTTGCAGTGTTGGCAATGGAGTGTGCAAAGAGTGTATCGGGGGTGCAGGGGTCTGGTGCATGAAGAGAGAGAGGATTATCTTTTCACTTTTTTTTACTTTTTACCGTGGGCAAAGATGGAATTATATATGTTTTGGGAGTACAGGAGAAAAGGTTGGAGGTGTAGGGAAAAACCCCCTCAAGCTTTTAATCCGTTTTTAAATGTTGAACTGGTCCGATTTACCCCATTTTGACTTGCTAAAAGTGGGGTGGGCTGACCCATTTTAACATTCTTAAATTTAGTTATAATTTTTTTTCTATGTCATTTTGTTCATATTATGTATTGCATTTGAGGAAACACAAACTCTAATTTTATTAAACCAAATAGTTGTTAGGGTATACATTTGATTATTTTTACACCTTTTTAATACTTTTTTTAATTATTTATATGAGAGTATCTCAATTTAAAGTGTTCCCTCGCATATGTTGTTGCAATGAGTGTCCTTTTGATATTGAATCATTCATAATATCATATTTTCTTCAGAATGATATATTAAATATTTGATTGATATGTTGAAATAGTAAGGGGGTGGGTAGGGATATACTCGTA
>Ga0209389_1002785_pt1 | contig 13632 bp, 6 predicted proteins | sample CowpearedBW_FD_187526 | JGI IMG/M metagenome (GOLD analysis project Ga0209389, IMG submission 187526) | Root nodule microbial communities of legume samples collected from California, USA - Cow pea red BW (SPAdes) (version 2) | ecosystem: Host-associated > Plants > Roots > Nodule | place: USA... | reverse complement strand
AGTTGAAGACACTGATATTTTGGAGAGTAGTTCTTTTTATTGATTGAATGTGACTCACTTTCCATATCTATTTATAGGTTTGGAGGCTGATCACACTGTACATTTGGTTCGTGGCTTTGCTCCTAACAACAACACTGGTGGGACTAATAGTGGCGGTGCCAATACCACAACAGCAAATACCACGAGAGGTGCTGGTGCTAATGAGGGTGGGGGTTTAGGAGGGCCAGGATTTGGGGCTTCACTCTTTCCTGGACTTGGTGGTAACAATGCGATGGGAGGCAGTGGCCTCAATGGCTTATTTGGAGCGGGCTTTCCAGACCTTGAACAAATGCAGCAACCGTTTTTGTCAAACCCCAATTTAGTGAGAGATATAATGAACACACCTGCTATGCAGAATTTAATAAATAATCCGGAGATAGTGCGGAATCTTATAATGAATAATCCTCAGATGCAAGAGTTAATGGATAGAAACCCTGAGCTGGCGCACATACTTAATGATCCCAGCACTCTTCGTCAGACACTTGAAGCTACAAGGAACCCTGAGATCATGCGCGAAATGATGAGGAATACAGACAGAGCAATGAGCAACATCGAATCTTCTCCTGAGGGATTTAACATGCTGAGACGCATGTATGAAAATGTTCAAGAACCATTTTTAAATGCCACCACAATGGCTGGTAATGCCGGAAATGATGGTGCAGCGGCTAGGAACCAAGCAACTAATCCCTCAACTGCTAATTCTGAAGCAACTTCCCCTGTACCCAATACGAACCCACTTCCTAATCCATGGTCAGCTCCTGGAAGTAAGTGTTCTTACCACAATTTTCTCCTCAGATAGTGACTGAATGCCTCTTTTAAATTATTTTTACTTCTGATATTATGGTCTATTTTCTAGCTGGTAGCTATGTTGTTCACTGGATTGTGAATTTTTCTGGTCTGTTTGATGTAATATTTGCAGCTGGAGGTGGCCAAAATAACACCAGAAGGTCAACTACTGCTGGTGGGGATGCTCGACAGCAGCCACCCACTGGCTTAGGAGGGCTTGGACTGCCTGATCTTGAAGGCATGATGGGTGGAATGCCGGATGCTGCTATGTTGACCCAGTTAATGCAAAATCCAGCTATTTCACAAATGATGCAAAGTATCCTTTCCAATCCACAGACTATGAATCAGGTAATTATTTGTTGCCTGTTCCAATGAGCTCCTGTTTTGAACTTATTTCTGACATTTTTTACTCTTAGATTCTTGGGGTCAATTCTGAGCAGCGTGGCATGCCTGATATAAATTCTCTAAGGGAGGTTATGCAAAACCCAGAGTTTTTACGACTGTTTTCCTCACCCGAGACACTGCAGGTAGACAGATTCAAAATTGAGTCTGTTAATAAATTTTTATTGATTCAATATTCTCAATTGTACAGTTGTATACATGTCTTTGTGTGCTTTATGTGTTTAAATTTTAGAACTTTTAGCCATGCTTATATACACTGCATGTAGAATGGTAATTATGATTGTTTTCTACAGCTATTTTGTTTTTGTCTCGTCTGTGGAAATTTCTAATAACGAGCATATGATCTAACTTGACTGAGAGTTGCATAATGGCCTCCTAGCTAAGGATTTGAGGAAAAAATTGAGTTTTACATCCACGATTAAGTGTGTGTGTGTGTGTATATATTTTGCATTGAAAAATTATGTCACATAAAACGTGTTTTAATATGAAAAAGAGGTTTTATTATTATATTTGCCGATATAATTGATACTTATTTTAAGTAATTTTCTCACAATGACGTGCTCCTATTTGCAATGGCAGCAACTCTTGTCTTTCCAGCAAGCTCTTCTGTCTCAGATTGGTCAGCAACAATCAACACAGTAAGAAAAGAAGCAATCATTGTATTTCTATTTTTAAATACCTTCTGTTTTTTACTCTGAATCCTTTTAGTATTGGTAACTGGATTTGTACTATAATGTGCCAATGCTTCAATCCTTTAGCTTGGTGAAGTATTATTTATCCCTAGTACACCTGTTGCAACTTAGCTTAGGCCTCCTCAACAGAATCTGACTTGAGAATTACACACAATTCTAGTAATGTTATTTATATATTTTGTGAATTTAACCAGAAAAAAGACAGCAAAAGAATAAAAGGAAAGAGTTTCTCACAGTAACCTCTTTTAGTACACAATACACAGGCCTAGCCTTAGAAGAGAGTCTTGCTCCTTCAAGTACTCTCAAAATACAATGTACCTGACACACATCATATGCGTATGAGAGAGACATGCATGACTGTAGAAGGGTTTCTAAAACAACAAAACTGCCCTATGAATTACTAAACACACATAACTGCCCTATGAATTACTAAACACACATAACTGCCATACTTCTCATAGACTGTCCTATCATTTTCTCGTTGTTACCTTTTTTTTTTATATTTTTGATGATCATTATTGGCAGATGCTGTTCGCATAATTGTCTTATCATTTTGGATATGTAGTCATTGTTGTTGCTTTTTTACTTTTGCTGATTATTATTGGCAGAAACTATGCTTCAAATACCAGGTTTTTGGATTCCTGTCCAGTAACAAGATGCCTAGGGTAGGAAAACAGAGATGTATCCACCATGGGAAACAGTTGTAGTCCAGTAGATATACTATTTGTTTGTTTTTTGGTTCACTTTCCCAATTTGTCCCTCGGCTCCTCCTGTTTCCCCACATGCCCAAATCCTGTGATGTCACCTCCCTCTTTGAGCCCCATCTGATGGTACCATTTCCTCCTTCATCAACAACAAATGTGGAATGTCGGAGAAGCTTTGAGAGGTTGTCTCAGTTAATGATTTAGGAGTTTGAGACAATGGTGAGAGAAGATGGTTGAGGGAGAAAGATAGAGGAAGAGGAAGGGTAGAATACCACAGCGCAGAACCACTGTTGTAGTGGTCAGGCGAACTCTGCTACCAGATTTTCCTTGCTTTTTTTCACGGCATCACCACTACTTTTGTTCTTTCCATTGTTGCACACGTTCAAACTAGAAGGCTGGATATGAATACTGATTTGTAGGCGTGTTAAAATAATTTGTCAATTTCTGTAAGCGTGATGCGTTCATTCCCTCTAGAATCTGGCACACAGATTTGGGTTTTGAGACATTAAAACAAATAGAGGAGTTTTGGAATATTTGTGTACGCCAGAGACAAGAAAGATTGTAAATGAGGGTGATTGTGGCTTTAGTGTTGTAGTTGGAGGCATGTGGAAGCTTCCATCCCACCATTGTGTTGTGCAGTTTGACCCTGAGAGAGGAAGGGAATAACGAGGGACACATTTGAAAAGAATAAGAAAAAAAAAAAATCTCACCCACTTATATTAAAATTAATGTTCCATGGATGAAATGTCTTTCTCATGGTTTGAAACTTTTGTTTGTCTCCCATGCTAGCATTTGTCTAACTGCAATCTTTTAAAGAGGAAAATTTTAATGTGTTTGTTTTTACTTTTTCTAGTTGTTATTCTCTGATCCTACACTTGAAATATAAGATTGAGATTTCTATCAAAACGCTCCTGAGAATGGGACAACCTTCTCCTACTCTAAACTTTCTGTACCATAGCAAGTGCCCTGTAGGGCTTTGATAACGTTCATTGCATTATGAAGGATCTAAGGAGAGAATCCTCCTTTCAAGTAGTTCCCCGTCATGAAAAGTTTTCCCTGTCTTACAACAGAGCTAAATGCTCAGTTCTCATAGCAAAATGGAATGAATCATCTTCTCTCTAACTTAAGCTAATCATTTATTCAATTAACTTCTCCAAACCATTTGCTTAATTTCCATTAATAGACGCAATTTCTCTTTCTAAACACTCATTCATTTTCATGCTACAAGTATCTAACAAAACCTGCATTCAACACAGCCAGTTGGGGTTTAAGCCTACATGGTTGACCTTTTGTTCATAACAATTGCATGACTTGGGTTTGAGTCCAGGGTGCCAAATATAATTTGAATCCCCATGAAAAAAATCATTGCTGAGGTTGGTGATTTGAGTTGTGGAGAGCCTTCCTTCAACTTAAACTTTCTCTTAGTGTGCACAATGCCCTTGAAAGGAAAGTTTTCTTGGAGGCAAAATAAGTAGTTATGGCTTGAATTTTATTTACTTTATTATTTCATGGTTGTTGCTAGCCTAATCTTCTAAACTGGATGCGTTTGCAGGGAACCAGGTCAAACAGGAGGAGGCACTGGTATGCAAGAGAACTCTGTTTTTTCTTTGTTTCTGTTTAGTTCTAGAAACTATGCTCTGGTAGTAGGTTTTTGGAATTTGTTGTGGCTGTGGTTTTGCATTGGAAATTCAAATCGCTCGGCTATCATTAAGATCATATGCGACCTGCTAGTACTTGATTTAGTTTGGATTATAATTTTTTGAATCGGTGGAATGTGGAATATGTCATCAGGTGTTCCCTTTGTACTTATTCTTTGCGAACTCTTTAAGGGCCCCATGCATCTATAGAGTAGCGAAGGGGGAGCTTTTAGGTTCTAAGGTGGCTGCTGGATGATGCAATTGCCATTTGATTGCATGCATAAATTAATTGTTTATTTTAAGTAATTGCTATTGAATTGTTTTAATGGTAGCACCGTTGAACAACATGGGACTGGAGATGTTATCGAGCATGTTCGGTGGACTTGGAGCTGGTAGCCTTGCTGTTCCTAACAGATCAAATGGTTAGGCATAGTTTCGTAATTTTCTGAATAGATTTTGACATTGTTGTTGTCTTTCTGCCCAAATGGTTTCTATACGTTCTCCCTAACTTGTGTGACTTTTTTGTTAACCAGAGCCACCAGAGCAATTGTATGCCACCCAACTTTCTCAGCTTCAAGAGATGGGATTCTTTGATACACAAGAGAACATAAGGGCTCTTATTGCCACATCAGGGAACGTTCATGCAGCAGTTGAGCGGCTTTTGGGGAACTCTGGACAGTAGCAGGTAATGGTGGTTGATTTTCCTTTCATGGAGGTTCTTATGTGTGTACTACTGAGTTTGGTCCCTTCGAATTCTGTTGTTTAGAGCGTCTTGTTTGGTATTTAAGTAAAATCAGAAATATATCCAAATTAAAATGGTCTGAACTCCGAACTGACATGGTGATGTAGGTTATTCGTTCGACCAACTCTGATCATCAATTCCCTCCTTTCAAGTTCTAATGGCAGTTATTTTCTTATGTACATATATCAAAACAAGTGTCAGACACTTGGCAGCATTGCTTAAATATTTTCAACTGAATTTATTTCAAAACTGTTGATGTATTGTATTAATATTCTTTTGGTTATACTATCTGGAACAGTTTAAGGTTGACTATGTAATACAATTTTTACGTTATCATTAAATCATAAATCATCATTGGTGTGACTTTGAAGGCAATTTCTGTTAATGTTGATATATATGGTGATTTATGCTTTTGAGTGATAGTATAAAATTATTTTACAATGTTAGTGTAGTTTTTTCTCTCACACTTTAATAACTTATAGCTACTGATTTGGCAGGTGGTAAGGGACACAGGACTAGCAATTAAATCTCAAACGCTAGAATCTGGTGTGAGATATTTATCCATTTAGCTTCGATTTTCGTCATGGAATTGTGTTTAAACAAATCTGTTGATTTTTTTCGTTTACATGATATCCAGAATTTAGTATTAAATCCAATATTACAATGTCCAATTATTAATTATACCTTCGGCTACAAGAAAGTACAAGGCATTTTGTACCATATACATGTAATTCTAACTTGCCTGTTTGCAAGCAAGGGTTGGGTTCATAGGTATTCTCCAATGAAGGGATTTACGTTGGAACATGAAATTTACATATATAATTATGAACTTCTGTTTGTTATTTTAGTTGTTAATCCTGCTGTAAATCCCACAACGATATTAATGACAAAGTGGCAAAAGAGTTCTTAGAGATCAATCTTTATTTCAAAATATAATTTCATCATATAGTTTCTACATAAACAACCATAACATTTTGAAAATTTTAGAAGTACAATTTTTATGAGCTACTGTAATATGCCTTGGTTTTCTAGAATGAAAAGAAAGCTTTATAATATGTTCTTTGGAGTTTTATTATTTATAGTTGTAATTACTGCGCAATCACTGGTGAATTTTAAAATGCTCTTCAGATTTGTTCAACCTTAGTTTTAAGTCACTGGCTCAATAGGACCTGTAGGTTGATTCGAGGAAAATCTTTATAGTTAAAAAATGTTGATACTTGTTAAGAATTTTATGGCAGGCTATTTCAATTTCTTAAATTGACAGGATTCTTTGATCCAAATGTAAAGCAACAATAATTATATTTAAAATGATGGGTCGACTATTATTTTTTCTTTCTGGAAAATTTTGAATTTTATTAAAAGATTATTTTTGGTTCCTGTTACTTATTTTCTTCATTAGCTATTTTATATGCAAGAAGAATTACAATAAAGAAAAAATTATTTGAATGGTATTCTTGTCTACTAATTTAATTATTGTTGTTTAAAAAACTTTACAACACTTTAAATGGAAGATTTTAGTAAGAATCTTAAATTAACACATTAGTTTTGTAAGAATATCATTAAAATATGATGATGTAACATATAAAGATTAAATTTAAGACCTTATATAAAGCTATGGTCTTAGAAAAGTATTCAATTATATAATTAAATTAATTTTTAAATTGCAAAAAAATGAAATAAATTGTGAATCCTATAAGACTTTAAATGGTATAAACAAGTGTAATTATAATGGGTCTTATATAATGGGTCTTATATAAGACTGGTTTTAAGCATAAACAAGTGTTTAACTATAATTAAATTACATTTTAAATGGTATAAGAGATAAAAAAAATATGAATTTTATAAAATCTAACAACTTAAAATCAAACTTGTAATATCTTAAAAAAATAATGTAACTTGAGGAAATTTATTTAAATAAAATAAAACATAATAAGAAAAGATCTAATAAAGCTTTTACCTAAAAAATGTTTTCACAAGGTGAAAATTTAGAAGGTATCTAATTCATTATTCATTATGTGTTTGTTTGGCCCTAGACTAGTCACATTTGGTAGCAACATGAGTTTTCTCAAAATTTGTTTAACCTGTCACATATCATTTAGCATTGAAGTAGTCTCATTTGTCATGCTTCAAATCTATGGATAACTTAACTCATCACAAGGTACTATAAAAGTTAAGAAAAACTTATTATTTATCTATTTTTTTTAAAAATAAATTAAACACATTTGTTGACTGATTATTTTAGAAAAAGTTGTTTGCACTTAAAAATTTAAAATATGGATTACGAATTTAATCTTGATAATAATTTACCATATCATGTATTATCATTCTCTCTCCCATTCTTATCTATCTGGTGCATATGAGTAAAACATTCACTCACATCTCAAACATAATATCAATTCAGAATTCCAATGATTTCGTGAGAAGTTTTAGAGGAATAAATGTTAGATTTGAAACCTTAAAGATATAGTGTTTGGATTCAATAGAAACAAATTAATAATTTTGAAATATGTTGAATATTTTATCTAAAATATGTTATTAGATGTCATGAACTTGTTGGAACATAATTGAATTCATAGTTAATTTGAAACTGAAAATTTGTATGCTCAGTTTTATTTTCTGCCCTAATGTTTAAGGGCTGGCCTTAATCTGTTGGACCTAAGGGCTGGCCCATAGGGTGTTAAGGCCACTAAAGCTGCTAGGGTTTTTCTTTCAGTCTCATTCTTGCAAAACAGAACCTAAAACGCTGCCCCACTTCTTTTGAGAACGCTCTGATAGGGTTACTTACGGCTGCTCTTGGTCAAGCTAGCTCTAAGCTCAGCTCGTCTTCACGTAAGCTAAACCTCAACCCCTACTATTTTCCTTCAAGGTTCTGTTGTTCTTTTCCCGTTAGAGGTCCACTTTAGTAACCTCGCTCCTGTTCTGTGCTACTGGTTCTAGTTCTTATATCTGCTCTTGGAGCTGTCGGTCCCGTTGGTTTAAGAGTTGAAGCCGAGATTAGCTCCTTTCCAGGTAAGGGAAGCTAGAAACCTTTCTATTTGATGTGATTGATGTTTGTTTTGCCTTTATTCCGTGATTTCTGAGCTTGTATGCTACTGTGGATGCATGTGCTGGTTGATACTATTGTTTGAGTATGAAAATATAGCTGTTGCAGGATGAACAGTGGCGAGACCTGTTATTCTCGCCCAAGCGACCCGGTCTCGCCTAGGCGAGACTTGCAGAGAACAAACCCTAGCTCGCACTCGAGCTCTCGCTCAGGTGAAGGGTCTTAGTTTTGAGCGAGGTACTATCTTGCTCAGGCGAGAGATGCTCGCCTAAGCGAGAACGCGTGGGAGCTCGAGGTGTGTTGCTACAGTTGCAGTCTAGGCGAGGGACCTCACTTTTGGGCGAGGAGTGGGCTCGCTTAGGTGAGGGAGGGCTCGCCTAAGCGAGTTCGCGAAAAATCTCCCAGGGCCTCTGTCGCAATCTCGCCTAAGCGAGGGAACCCCTCTCGCCTGAGCGATGGCTTCTGGCTTGAGAGAGATGCGTTGTAGGCCTCGCTGTTTTCTTCACCTGGGTACTATAAATTGTTTGGTTGATTGATTGGTATGTTTTAAGTATGAAGTATGAGAAATGGTATGGAATATATGTAGTTACGAATTGAATTGATATATTGGTGTGACCTTAGCATGTAAAGTGAATGAGATGGATGATATTAAAATGGGAATGATATTGGTATGAGATGAGACTCTATATTCATGAAATTGGAAGAATGAGATGGCATGGGTTCAACATGGAATACGAATGGAAAGTGGTTACAAATGTTGACATGAGGTTTGAATGCATGATTATTGTTATTTGGTTGTTTGAATATATTTGGTATGTGTCAGTGCGTAATTCCTTGGAATCTCTAGGTGAGGTTTCAGGGTCGTGCTTCAGTGGTCGGGACATAATTTCATGGTCCCTGTTACTGGGTGTCCATGGTGGTGCCCCATCTATATAATTTGGTAAGGATTCAAGGTAAGGATTGCATCCTGACACTCTAAGGAGTCAGTTAGTCTCACTTAGAGCGGACTGACTCTTGTGGTGAGAGTAGCAGGAGGCTTGAAACTCATTAAGGGCTAACCTTGTGTGTGGGGGATTGAATTATTGTAACACTTGTAACACATAGCTCGGGGGTGAGCAGCTCGTGGGTGAGTAGAAGTATCCACCACAAGTGCAAGCATCCACTGAATCCGACCAGATTATATGTATTCGGATGAGTCGAGTCGAGTCTTAGTGTATTGATTTGGAAGGTCATAACATGCTTGGATGATGTGTGTATATTGGACTGTGGAGTATATCTGATTGCATGATGAAATCTTTTTGGCTCTAGCTTACCCTTTGCTTGTTTGATTATTTGTATGTTGTTCTTCTACCTTTGCGATGATCATCAATTTATTGATGGGAGCAGATGTGAGAGGTACTCGTGGTCAACAGTGGAGAGATGATTCTGTTGCATAGTCTACTTGGACTGGACTTCATGTCATTCTTGGGCTTTTCTTTAGGGCTATGGCCCATGTACTTGTCCGTCTTTTAGATTTCTATATGTTTCCATTAAACTGTATAACCTGTTTCTTTTTGGACATCGTGGTATGCCTTGGGTTGTAAGGAGTTAAGTTTAAAACTCCAGAACTGCGCACTGCTGTATTATCTTGTGTGACGCTTCCTTTAATTATGTTTATTGATTAAATGGGACGTTACAAAATTAATATAGAAAAAAAAATTGATACTATGGAATAATACTCTTCAATTATATAGAGCAAAAAAAATTCAATTTAATTTAAGAAAGCGACGAGTCTAATATTTCAAATAAAATTCACAAAAAATATAGAAACAGTTGTTCAAAGTAATTTACTCAATTTATCTTACAATTATGCATAGTGTTCACATAATTAATTTTCTAAATGCTTTTGGTGTTGGATATTTGATGCCATAGATGGACTACTTTTAGAGTAATGTATGAGATATATAAGATGAAGTTAACCAGAGTTTGTATATGAAAGACTGTGAATTGTTTATGAGTGAAAATGAAATGATGGAAGGAGATTATAGTGGATCGTTCACAACTGATGAGATTTTTAAAACACGGGATGACCTACTTAAGTGGGTTTGATGTATAGCTTTTCTTCTTGTTTTTATTGTTATTATTGTAATATCTGACACCATCAATGGACATTCAGAGCGTAGGACATTTGTTTTGTTAGGATGTGAATAGGGTAGCAAGTATAGAAAATACAAGCTTGATTTGCGGTACAGTATAACCGTAAATCAATTTAGCGACTAATTATAATTTTTTATTCATAATAATATCTATTTTAGTAACCAGTATTTTTATTTTGTAAATTGATATTGAAATTAATCATTAAAATGATTAACAATTGTTTGTTACTAAAATTGGTTGTTAATGAGACATTTTCTTGAAGTGAAAATCATGTTCATCATTGCTCAAATAAACTCCCACACATATTGTCTCGTAATAGGTATAGAAAACTTGAGGATACAATGATGAAGAAAAAGGAGAAATCAAGGTATCAACCTTCAAAAGATGATACTAGTGTTGTTCAACCTCCTTCACTCCCAACTCGTCATGAAAAATGAAAGAAACCCATATAAGATAATTGAGTTCTTATACATTTGATAACTCATGACAAGTTTAAGAAAGAATTGTAAGATGTTAACTTTCTCTTTAAATCACCTTTTGTTTGGAACACAAGAAGTAAATATATTTCATCTTTTATATTCATGAATAATTACAATTTATTGTATTCTAATTATAATCTATCATTTTCAGTTTTAATAATGATTATTTTTAATTCATGGACAACTATTTATGGTTTCCCTTATTGAACACATTACTGTATGATTTTTCTCATTGCACAAGAACATCCCCCGATACACACACATATGAAACAAGAACTTGATTAGTAAGAACATCTATTGATCCACAACCCACTAACAAAATCATTTATTAGTCTTTTTTATTTCATTTTTTCACAAGTTTTATTATAATTATTTATTATTTTGAATTATATAGGTTGATAATTTGATATTTTTAAATACGTTAATACGATGTTCAATAATATTTGAATAGTGTCGATGTTTAATTTATTGGTTTGTTAAGCTGACACTTTAACTTTTAACTATTGTCTTTAAATAATGTTTTAGTAAAATAGGTGAACACTTTGATTGTGCTGTCATAAAATAATATTGTAAATCAGTGAGTCGAGTCAATTCACTTTGATTGTATGATTGTACTATAATAAATATATAAAATAATTTAGAAAAATAAAACATCCTTTAAGTGGATTATCTCGCCAACCTGTGGTGGGTTGAGTGAAATTACAAAATTTTTGTTTATGAACAGGATCGAACTAACTCATCTTTAATTCAATCCTTAATAAACTAATGTGTGTAAGTCAAATTTACTCACTTTGACCTCTTTTAATTCAAGATGAATGTGATTGAAAAGTTTGTTGACCTAATTAGTATATGTTAGAAGTGGAGTTTAAGCCTAACTCAATCTCACAAAATCGGCTTTTAAGGTGAATTGGCTTTATCTCTAGTCGATGTGAGACTTCCAACATGAGACTTCCAACACACCTCCTCACGTCGATGTATATTCATCTCGTGTGTGGGACTAGAAATTAATGGGTGGTCCGTTAGCAGTCCAATATCGGGGGGAATAGAATGTCCAAGAAAACTTGCTAGAATAGACTCTAACCTGACTTTGATATCATGTTAGAAATGAAGTTTAAGCCTAATTCAACTCCATAAAACTGACTTTTAAGGTGAAGTTTGCACCTCATTTATATATTATAAATTAACTTTATATATCTCGAATCGACGTGAGACTTCCTAAAAAATGCGATATTATTAGCATATGGTTTTCTTTTTCTGTCGCTTTTCTCTTCTTTTCCTCTTTTATAGTAGCTAGGGCAACCGGCACTCTTTACCACAACGATGTCGTTTTACATCTTCCTCATGCTCAGTTTTCTTTTCTTTTCCACGTGTCATGCAATGATTTTGTTTTACCTAAATTTGATTTTTGATATTAAAATATACATTGTCTTATAGCTATACAATATGTAAACACACTATTTCATTTCATTTTACTAGTTTTTGTTTCTTTAAAATCACGGATTATTAACTTATCTTAAAACATTACTTGCTAATATCTAAATTTTTGAAGTTTAAAATTGTATTAATATTATTTCTAAAATTGTTAGAAAATATGTTGCCAGTGAAGTAACTTGAACTTTTAGCAACGAAAACTTTGTCAACTGTAATAGGTCATTTTCAAATTGAAAGACTGAAAATTCATATTGAAATTTGACGTGATTAAAACATCCCTTTGAAATTATAATCGCTAAAACAACACATTTTAATTTTAGGACTATGAAAAATATTTTTAAATTTAAGAGACTAAAAAAGTAATTTAAAAATTAAGGGAAACAATAATTTTTTATTTAAGAAGCTAAAAGTAACTTCTACATAAATTTAAGAACTTGAAAGATATTTAAACAAGAAAGAAATTGATTTTTTTTATATTATTATTATAATTATACATGTCATTATTATGAATGTTATTAGTTGCATTAACAAGAAGTGGCAAGTTGTTAGTAATGAGAGGACAAGAACAATTTCTAATGTTTGAGAAATAAAAAATATTTTTGGTTTACAGGAGATTAAAAGAAAATTTGATCAATTAAAACATATTTAAAGCTAAATCAAATTATAAACACAAGTGATTTTTTTTTCTAGAAACTAAAGACTTTAAACCACTCATTCCTTCCCAAAATTATATTATTTTAATATAATTTCGAATTTACACTTTTCAATTTTCGAAGAAATATTATTATCTTTTATTTCCAAATAAATTATTTTCTGAATAAAAATAATGCAATTGTAGATTAAAAAATTAGCACCTATTTGTTCTTACCTTAAGGTACAATTATAACACAAAGGTAATCAATATTATTGAAGACTTTTCATTTTCTAATACAAAATAATGTGTCCCTCACTATAACCGTGATTTAAGGTCATTTGGGATATCTGTGGAAAATAATAAATAAGCTGCATTTTAAAACTAGTTTAGTAAATTAACTTTATTTTCTTAATAAATACATTCCTTTAATTGAGAAAACTAAAGTGATTAATTTAAGAATAAATTAAATAGACAAAAATGATACTTTTATTGAAAATTAAGAGCACTAATCAGTTTGAAATTTATTATAAAAGACTAAAATTCCACTTAACGTGGGAGAGTGAGCGTTGCATTTATAATTTAATTTATTACACATCGATTAAAAATGAAAAATATTTCAATATTTTTCGAGAGATATCTTTGAGCGCGTCTTTGAAATTTGAATTTCACAAAAAAACATTTGACTTCTAACAATTGTTATTACAAAACCAGAAAAAGACATAAACATTAATTTCTTCCACATATTTAAAATGATTATCTTTAATTATGTCATTAAAGACATCATAAATACTTTTTATGACAAATACTAGTTCTACAACAGAGAGTGAGAAAAAGGGAAAAGAGATTAAGTTAAAAATTTAATAAATGACGAACAAAAAAAAAAGATAGAAATAAAAAATATATATAT
>Ga0209389_1002777_pt1 | contig 13652 bp, 13 predicted proteins | sample CowpearedBW_FD_187526 | JGI IMG/M metagenome (GOLD analysis project Ga0209389, IMG submission 187526) | Root nodule microbial communities of legume samples collected from California, USA - Cow pea red BW (SPAdes) (version 2) | ecosystem: Host-associated > Plants > Roots > Nodule | place: USA... | reverse complement strand
ATATTTTTTCATTTTAGATAATTAATTTAAAAGTTTAACGGAATTTAAATTAATTAGTGGAAATGCATTGAATTTAAATAAATGAACATTTAAAAGAATAAATACAAAATGATTATTTTAATTTATAAAATTATTAAATATAATTAGCGACCATTTAAAAAATAAAAGATAAAATGTAATTATTTTAATTTGTGTGTTTATTAAGAAAAAATTTAAAATTGTGATTAATTAAGTTTTGTTGGTTGACCTGATGTTTCTAGCTATTTTATTGGACTGATTTTTCAATGTTTTGACCAATTCTTTTTTCAAAACGCTCTTGTGGTTTATTTATTTAAGTTGGTTATCTGACCAATTCATAGTTTTCTTATCCAGTGGCAGTTTGGGCCTTGTTTATAGATTACAAAATTTCTCCCTGTTTTAGCTAACTTATTTTATTTACAAAAGATTTCTAAATGTAAAAAGAAATAAATATTTTACTAAAATGTGGTTGTATATCCTACTCCATTCTAATGAAACCAACATTCATGGCCATTTCGTTTTAAACACGTATGGTTGCGATGTGCACCCCCCATGGTTAAAAATCTAAATTATGTACACAATGGATAGATTCACATGACCTGTAAATTTTTTTTATCATATTTATATTTTGAACTCATACAAAACTTTTTTATTTATTTTATTTTGTTTTTTTTATTTCATGCTTAAATCTCTAAACAAGTTCTCTTCTGTATATTTAATATTGATTAATTGGTATAAAATTTGGTAGCTTAGAAAATAATTTTTTTTTTTGGTCTTAATCTCATGTTTATTTAATTTATTTCAATTTTATTCTCAACGATAGTTTCATGAGATGCAACAAATATGTGAAACATTAAGTTAAATTATTATTACAACATACATATAAAGGTTTTTTTAAGATTTTGCTTATGGAGGCCTATGAGCCGATCATGACGCGGCAGACAAATAAAACTAACCTCCAATTCTTATGTAGAATAGATTAGGCCAACCCACTTTTTTCATGTCAAAGACTTTTTAATTATGTAATTCAAAGACTTTTTTTATGTGAAAAATAATTTTTTAGATTATACAATTGAAAAAAATTTGAATTGCATAATCCTAAAAGTATTTTTTTAAGAATAAAGTGAGAATTTTCATAATTATAGAAATGTATAAACAAAATACGCGACTGCAAAAGGAAAATATGACGGTGTGAAAAGAAATCTTCCTGGGTCAATAGTATTTGGGTTGGATTTAGTTAATGTCCAAAATTTAAAAATGATTTTAAAATTTTGAAACATTATATTTTTGTTACCAAATTATATAACAGAAAATGATCGCATCGCATTGAGCCTTGTTAAAATGCATAAGAAAGAATCATATCATTGTAAGAAAATTTCTAAATAGTGACCAATTTTAATGATAAAAAGTAATTTGTCATTATAGTGACCAATTTATAAACTAAAAATTATTGATAACTTAAATAGTTTCTAAATCGGTTATTATAATAAATTTGTTTATAAATTGATCACTACAATAACTACTAAGGTTTCGATTACTAAAAGAATTGGTTTATAAATTAATCACTATCAGAGACCAATTTAGAAATCAATTGGTAGCCAAAACTTAGTAGTTAATGTTAGTGAGTCATTTAGAGACCAACTCACTATAGTGACTAATTTAAAACTATCTTAGTTACCAATAATTTTTAGTTTATAAATTGGTCACTGTAGTAACTAATTATTTTTTGTCACTTGAATTAGTCATTATTTAGAGATTTTCTTGTAGTGCGTTAAATAAAAAATGATTAAAGAGAAAGCATTAAATCATTGACAAATATAAGGAAAAAACTAATGTTATTAAGCTTAATTTAAAAATTCATGGATGAGTTCAATGCTAAAAGTACTTTAAGCAATGTTCAAGTATGGAGATTAGGGTAAAAGAAAGAAGATGAGGTTTAATATATGTGATTTTTCTTAATATTTATATTTTTATAAATAAAAAAATAAAATTAAAAGTACATAATTATGAACCCACTTGAATTGTTGAGTTTTAACCCCAAAATTAACTTAATTCAAAATGAGTTTGATTCAATTAGATTGAATGCGACTCAAATAATTAAAATATTACTGCATCAAAATTGTCAATAGAGAGTGCTTTTTTTACTAATACATAGCGCTTTTTAGATGTTATCTATTAAAGCAGTACGTTTACAAAAAAATGCTACCTACTAGTATGGAATAGACAACACTTCTAGAAACAAGCGTTACGTATTGATTATTCATAAAGACAACGCTTCCTACAAAAAGTGTTATCTATCTTATAGACAACGCTTGGAGATATAAGCACAATCTACTAGTATGAAATAGACATCACTTCTAGAAACAAGTGTTATGTATTGATTATTCATAAAGACAACGTTTTCTCAAAGAAGTGTTGTCTATTGGTGCAATTATTATTTTTTATAATTTATTTAATTTTTCGTTCTTTCCTTCTTAGTGTTATATCTACAAAAAAGCATCTGTACTGTATGCCCCATCGGTCCATCAGCCATGCACCGTCCTCAAGTCCATCAAACAAGGCTGATTGGAGTGTCGGCCGACAAATTTCTGGGGTTCATGTTAACCGCCCGAGGCATCAAGGCCAATCCTGACAAGTGCGCAGCCATCGCCGAAATGAGAAGCCCCAAAAACCTTAAGGATATCCAACGGTTGGTCGGACGACTGACAGCCCTCGCGTGTTTCATGCCTAAGCTCACAGAGAAAATTAGGCCGATCCTGAAGATTATGAAGAAGCAGACCACAGATAAATGGGACGATCAATGCGAAGCAGCATTTCAGCAGATAAAGGAGATGATCAGCGACCCTCCGGTTATGAGCCGACCGTAGAAGAGCTTCCTCTACAGTTATACCTATCGGTCTCAGACGGCACGATCAGCGCGACCTTACTACAAGAAAATCCAGAGCAGCAACCGGTATACTTCATCAGCCAGGTTTTACAGAGCACGGAAACAAGATACCAGCTGGTAGAAAAGATAGCCTTAGCGCTATTGACAGCCGCGCGCCGATTACGTCAGTACTTCCAGAGCCACCAGGTGATCGTCCAAACCGATCATCCTATATCCAAGATACTCAGGAAACCCGATCTGGCCGGAAGAATGATCGCTTGGTCGGTTGAGCTATCCGAATTTGGCCTCAAGTATGAGCCAAAAGGATTTGTCAAGGGGCAACACTTGGCAGATTTCGCTACAGAACTCCAGGGGCCGACCTCCCCGTCGGAACAAACATGGATACTCTTCGTCGATGGCTCGTCGGACAAACGCAACGCTGGAGCGGGGATTGTCATTGAACGGCCGGGCGACTTTACGGTCGACCATTCCCTGCAATTCAAGTTCAAAGCATCGAACAACCAGGCATAATATGAAGCACTAATCGTCGGGCTGAGGTTAGCAAAGGATCTAGGCGCAAAAAAGATAAAATGTAATACTGATTCACGACTCGTGGTCGGGCAGGTGCAAGGGGAGTATCAAGTTAAAGACGATCTGCTGCTGCAATATTATCACAAGGTGATTGAAGCCATGAAAGAGTTTGAAGAAGTAACTATCCACCATATCCCCCGAGCGAAAAATGCCAGAGCCGATAGGCTATCCAAGCTGGCAGAAGGAAAAGAAAGGGTCAGTTGAAAACCATCATCAGGCAAACCCTGATGAGACCATCGGTAGGAGAATGCGCAGCGGTGGATCGGCCGGCAGACTGGATGAGTGAGGTGCGAGAACTTCTAAGAAGATGCGATGCTGGGGAAGACGTGAAGTGTAACAACCCCGGATCCTCTTGGGCTTACCAGGCATCCCACCTGCCACCCTCAAACCGGTTGTGTTAGGTCTGCAGCCCAATACACCCCAACCCATCACCCTTCTCCGTCCATTCATACTGGGTGGGTTGTTGCCAGTGGGAATCGAACCCCCAACTTGACCTTTAACACCTCTGGCTCACAAGCAGATGCTTCGATTTGTCGTTATCGGAGAGGACCTGTACAAGCGAGGCTTCACCACGCCGCTCCTCAAATGCCTGTCGGAGGAAGAAGCAGGGTACGTCATGAATGAGGTCCACAATGGCGTTTGCGGGATGCACACCAGCCGGAGGACGATGAAGGCGTGAATACTCTGAGTGGGATACTATTGGCCGACCATGGAGCAAGACTGTGAGACTATGATGCGAAGATGCGAAGGTTGCCAAGCCCATGGAAACGATGTCAAGAGAGCCCTGACTGAACTGCATAGCCTAACGACCCCATGGCCGTTCGCACAGTGGGGTATGGACATTGTCGGTCTATTTCCTATCGGCAGAGCACAAAAGAAGTTCATACTAGTCACCGTAGATTACTTCACCAAGTGGGTCGAAGCAGAAGCCCTGACCAACATCACCGCTCGGCAAGTCCACTCGTTTGAGTGGCGGAACATTGTCTGTCGCTTCGGCCTACCTCACACCATCATTACCGACAACGGTCGACAGTTCATCGACAAGAAATTGAGGGATTTTTATAAGCAAGTGGGGATACGCCATGTAACCAACTCGGTCGAGCATCCCCAGACTAATGGCCAAGTTGAAGCCATGAACAAGGTCATAGTGGCAGAGTTGAAGAAAAGATTGGGAGAAGCCAAGGGAGCATGGGTGGACGAACTGTCGCAGGTCCTTTGGGCCTATCGGTGTACTCCGCATGGGACGACCGAAGAATCGCCCTTCAACCTGACGTACGGAACAAATGCTATGCTACCAGTTGAAGTGGGGGAGCCGACTCTTCGGTGGGAGATGCAGAACCTTGATGTGAACTGCGGACGCATGTGAGAGGAATTGGACTGGACGACCGAGCGAAGAGAAAGAGCAGTCGTGCGAGCTGAAGCATGCAAGAGGATGGTGGCAAGGAGGTACAATGCAAAAGTTAAACCGAGGAGCTTCATCCGAGGAGACCTGGTGTGGAGAAAAACCAACGAGGCCGCAATAAATCAGCACAAGGGAAGCTGGCACCGAACTGGGAAGGGCCGTTCCACGTGACTGAAAGTCTGCAGAACGGAGCCTATCGGCTAGAATACCTAGGCGGCAAGGAAATACCGAATACATGGAACATGTCACATTTAAAAATGTATTCCAGTTGACATTATAAATAAAACGAGCGTTTCATGCAACTCCAACTAACTGACCGACGGGGCTCCTTACGGGACCCGAGCAAAAGCCTGACTGGTCAAGGCGTGGGCTTCCACGAGGAAGCCCCGCTCGGTCAGCACCGATCCAGGCGATCTAGTTAACCCCACGGGTAAATAAGTGACACGAGCTGTCCACTGCAATCAAGGCACGACACCAACGATCTAAAGGAATTAAAATTGAACGCGTAAAGAAGTCGGACCGTTCGGGTCGTAAGCAGAACAAACAAACAGAAGAAAACAACACGAGAAGAAATAAGTCATAAATTATGGGCCGATCGCCCGATTAATAGCCAATCGTCACACTTGTTCAAACACTAAGTTTACAAAATGGACCGATGGTTCGCACATTAACGTCAAACTATTAAAGAGCGAATGGCCGATCGCCAACAACATCAAATTATTAAAGAGTGAATGGCCGATCGCCAACAACATCAAACTATTAAAGAGCAAATGGCCGATCGCCAGCGATAACGATAAATAAAAAGCAGATGGCCGATCGCCAGTAACAACGATGAAAGAGAAGCAAACCAACAGATGAAAGGGAAAAGCTACTTGCCATGTACATATAAGTGTTTGTCAAAAAATAGCCTAATAACCGATCGAGTGCGATTGACCACACGGCCGATCAGACTCGATCGGTTATGTCAAAATATACAAAACTATTAATCTAAGAGTCTCCAGTAGGAGGGGCAGTCGCCTCGTTAAGCCGGTCGAAGACCCTTTCGACTTTTCCTTCAACCACCCCCATATGAATATCAAACCGATCGGGGAAGCAGTAGTAGAAGAAGACGACTTGATCAACGGCATTCTAAAAGCCCGTCTCATATTGAGCAAAGACCTGCTCATCGGCGACGCGTAGCTCGGCCTGATACTCTTTGGCTTTCTTCTGCTAATCTGCAGCTGATCCGGTGGCGGCCAAGTTTTCCAATGATAAGTCACTGAAGCGTCTCTGGAGTTTGCGGAGCTCGTCGGCCGCCTCCTTGGCCTTCAGTTGCTCCTCTTTCGCCCAATCGTTGGCAGCCTTGAGTAGACCGACGCACTTGGCATGCTCGGCCTTTATGCCATTCAGGCGATCGAACTGAGTCTTCAAGTCCGATGCGGAGGCTTTCACTTCTTGGAGCTCCACCTTCGCCGCCGCGACCTCCTTCTCCAGGCTTTCAATCATGCCCCGGTCGGCCCGAGGAAACTTGGTATAAATCGCGGCCAGCGTGAGGGTCAATTCCCCGGCCGTCCGCATAGCCTCCTACTCAGATACATCCTTCAGCATGTCCTTAACGTGAGGACCCAGATGGAAGGAGACTTCCTCATCAAGCCGAACCTCGCCACCGAGGAAGGCGGTGGCCAAGGACCCAGAAGCCTCAGCCTTCTTGTTCTTCTTAGACGATCGGACGGTGGGGGATTAGTCTTTTTGCCTTTATCCGCCGCAGCCCCAAGAACAGTAGAGCTGGGGGGTTTCACGATAAATAGGGGCCTGGTGACGACGTCCGATGCACCGGTCAGAGCTGCGGTGGCAGGAGAAGGAGCGGTCGATGGAGCAGCGGGAACACTCTGAAGGGGTGCGACCTCCTCAGCGACGTCATCCTCCCTTCGTCGAGTCTTGGCGCGGGCCATGAACTCGACATTGGAAAGCATCGTTTGGGCCATGATATCTGCAAACAAGAAAAAACGCGTAAGTTAATTGCAACTCCTACAACGATCGGGAAGATCAGAACAACTAACCATAAACCGCCCTCGGCAAATCCGGAGAGCGGAGGCATTGGATCAGCGGTATCGGGGGGATTTTATCGGGCAGGGTCTTGAGGACGGCTAGGTCGGCCCGCTCGGCGGGGGTCAAGCGGTCTTTTGCCCAGGGATCAGTAGGTGGAGGGAACACCGTCCAGTACAGGGGGAACTTCAGTCGACCCTCTTCATCAAAGATGTACTTTCTGCCCTGGTCGGGAATCGCAACCTTGAAAAAGCCGATTTTGAAACCCTTGTATGACGCGAGGTAGAGGGTGAATAAACTCTTGTTCGCGGTGAGTCGGGTTTTATAGAAGTGCAGGAACAGAGGCATGGTGGCTGTCAGACCGGCCGCTCGACAAAGAACCTCGAAGGCCTGCATTGACGCCCAGGCGTTCGGGTGTATCTGGGTCGGCGCGCATTGAATTTTCCGTAGGACCACCATTTGCCAGTTGGCGAACGACACGGTCAGACCCAAATCATGGAAGAGGCAAGCATAGACATAGAAAAACTCTAGCTTCACCGCTCCCTTACCATGGCAAACCCTCTCGTTACTGGCGCACACCTTTACCCAAAGAAACTAGTCCTCCACCTTGTCACCAAAAACCTTGGTCCGCTCAACCAGGTCCCCAAGATCGTTACCCCATCGGAACCTCATCGCATCCGTGCGCGGCTCAGAGGGCCCCCACTCGTATCCTTGCACCTCTGGCAAATTGGCTTGTTCCCCCTCGTCGCGGACGTCGATGCTGATGACGTCCCCACTCTCTTCCAGAGCGACAACTTGCTCCACCGCTTTGGCGACCGATTGCTCGGCTTCTGGGCTACCGGTGAGAAGGATGGGAGAACCTGCCGAAGTTGACACTCCCCCGAGCGAGGTCCTCGCGTCTGAGGAGCTGAACAAAGCTGAGGAGCTGAACAAAGCGGAAATCGACCTGCCGCCCCCGGACACCTCCACCGCCCCACCCGAGGACCCGTCTGAACTCGATACGCTGGAAGACATTTTTACCTGTAGAAAGAAGAAGACGATCGGTGGCTCGGGTAGAAAGAGAGAGGAAAGTGTGAAAATAATGACAGCCACACACACATATTTATAGGAAGACCTAGGGACACGTGGCAGCACCAAGACCACACGATCAAGGATAGATCAACGGCCCATACTTCGCGACGCTTCGCATCTTAACTGACAGGCACGATCTACGAAGCAACATAACTGTCAGGGAACCCCGTCGGCCCATCGGTATTACTGTCTTAGTAAACCTTCTCGCTTCACCTACATCATCGCTCAAGGCTGGGGGGGCTTGTGTACTGTATGCCCCATCGGTCTATCGGCCATGCCCAGTCCTCAGGTCCATCAAACAAGGCTGGGAAGGCTCGTGTATAAAACATATCCACCGGTCGAACGGCCTCACGGATGAACTGTATAGGACCATCGGTCAATCGGTTTCACAAATGAACCACGTATTATATCGTAAGGGACCATCGGTCGATCGGTCTCGCAAACGAACCACATATCGTATCGTAAGGGGCCATCGGTCGATCGGTATTGCAAATGAACCACATTATATCGTAAAGAACAATCGGTTGATCGGCCTACATATTAATTACGCGTTACTCCACAAAGGACCATCGGTCCTGCGGTCCCACACGAACAACGCCTTAACTTATAAAGGACAATTGTTCGATCAGCCACCAGGTCGATCGGTCAATCAGTCTCTTAAGTGATGCGCGTAGCGCTTTATATATGACCATCAGTCGATCAGTTATAAATGAATTATTCACTTGTTAAAATCAGAAGATAACCAACGTAGTCAAGCGGCCATCGGTCGAACGGCCAAATGATACCGGACAATTGGATTAATTAACGTTAAACAAGTCAGTAATCTTGATTAGAGGATCATTGGGCCGTGATTAAGGAACCCTAATCACAGGCCCACACCGGAAACTATAAATAGGGTCCAAAGGTAGGTTGGTAAGGATCTTTAATTCGCATTTATTACGGCAGTTACACTGATACACCGATCGGTTCATTAACTGACTTAAGCATTAGAGCCTTTTAGACAGGTACCCTGATCGTCTGTTCGACCGATCGAGCGATGGAGTGAATTTCTTGGAGAAGAAGTTATTGCAGTCGTGAGAAGAGGAAATTTCAAAGAGAGGAGTAAGATCGAAGAGGTTCTTAGTAGACTCTTGGTCCCTACCCCGGAAACATTTTGGCGCCCACCGTGGGACCGAGCAATCTTCTTTAGACCACACACCCTTATGGTGACCACGAGAAACCGAACTAGCAACGCGGACGAAGGAAGAATGGCGGATGAGCAGGCAAACACAAGGGAGATGATCAAGATGATGCAACAGAGGATGGATGAGATGCAGAGAAACTACGAGGTGCAGATGCAAGTTCTGCGTGAGGAAAACGCCGCCCTTTGGCGAAAGGAGGAGGGTATCCCTTCGACCCCCACTGTGCCCGATCCGCTCAGACTGAGCTGGATGCAGCAGCACCGAGACCCCGAGCGGGTGGAGAGTCGCCTACCTCCCACGGGACAGGAGTAGTCACAACCTCCGCGGGTGGAAAAGACGCAAGCATCGAGGGGAAACCCCTCTCACACGATGGCCGAGAGTTTCGGGGCCAACGAGGGAGGTCACCCATCCCGACAACCGATCCACGCGTCGGGGAATTTCCCCTTCACTCAATTCATTTTGGAGACACCGCTACCGGAGAGATGGAAAATGTCGACGTTCGACAAGTACGACGGGACGGCGAACCCTGACAACCACATGCGGGTCTTCACGCACTAGATGATGTTCCATGCAGTAAGTGACCCGATCTGGTGTTGCGTTTTCTCGACCTCCCTGACGGGAGAGGCGTTGGACTGGTTCTCTGAGCTGCCAGCCAACAGCATCGACTCCTTTGCCACTTTGAAAGCCAGGTTTAGCACGCAGTTTGCCTCCCTGAGGCCGGCTATCCTGACGGTCAATAACTTAGTAAACATCCGACAGGAAGATGGGGAGTCGCTGAGGAGTTATCTCGATCGGTACAACCGTATGTCGGTCAAGATAAAAGACCTCAGCGATGAAATCGCCCGACATCACTTCTCATATGGGCTGCAGCCGGGTGTGTTTGCAGACAAGATAAGCCGCATGAAGCCGAAGATGATGGAGGAGATGAGGGAACGAGCGGCCAAGTTCATTCAGATGGAGGACATGCAGGAGTTTAGGGTAAAGAAGAGGGAGAAGAAATATGCAACATCCCAGCAGAACGCCCCTCGACCGAGAAAACCCCTGGCCCGGCCCAACGAGAAGAAGATGCCTAAGTTTACAACGTACACCCCCTTGGCCGTCCCCTGGGCGAAGATTCTGCAGGAGACCTTCAGCGCCGACTCACTTCCAGCGTCCCGAAAGAAGCCCCACCTCCCGACGTCGATGGCAGCAAACACTGTCAGTACCATCGGATGATCAGCGACACCACTGAAGAATGCCACACGCTCCGCGACAAGATTGAGGAGCTAATTCGACAAGGGCACTTGAAGAAGTACATTCAGAAGGATCGCCTCCAACGAAGCCCGATCAAACACAGAAGCCCAGCACAGAGGCAAGCCCCGACCAGGTGGGAGAAGCGGAGAGAGCAGGAGCCCAAGAGGCGAAGGAGGGAACCGTTTAGGGCCCACCTGAAGCCCGAGGAGGAGTCGCAGCCGGAGCAAGGTTATATCAATACCATTTCTGGAGGATCCTTCAACGAATAGATCGTCGGGTTCTCGGGAGAGCGAGTAGACACGAGAGGTTACTTGGACCTCCACACCAGGATCGGCTTGCGGAGGGACGACCGGGAGGTAAGAGTTAGATTCTTGTTAGTTGAAGCTAACACTTCCTACAATGTGTTGCTAGGAAGGCCTTGCCTTAACGCTTTTGGGGCGATCGTCTCCACCTTACACCTGGCCATGAAGTTCCTGTCGGACAAGGGGACGATATGCACTGTGCATGCGAACTAGCAGATCGCCCGGCAATGCTACGCAACGGGGCTAAAAATCACTCCCTACAGTCGCCCCAGAAAACAACACCGATCAAAGGTCACCATGATAGATCTGGACCTTCGAACGAACACGGAGGATCGGATTCAACCTGGTGGAGATACCAAGGAGATCTCGATCGGGATGCGACCAGGTCAGGTCACGAAGATAGGGGGAGCTCTGAAGCCGGACGAGGAGGAACTCCTGGATGCAGTCATCCTGGAAAACTAAGACCTTTTTGCATGGTCGTCAGCCGACATGCCGGGTATTCATCCTGACGTGATGTCCCATAAGTTGGCGATCTTCAAAGAAGCCCGATCGGTCGCCCAGAAGAAGAGGAAGATGGGGGAAGAGCGAAGAAGAGCGGTCGAGGAAGAGGTGAAGAAGCTCGAGGGGGCCGGATTTATAAAAGAAATCAAGTATACCACGTGGCTGGCGAATGTGGTAATGGTAAAGAAGGCGAGCGGGAAGTGGAGGATGTGCACAGACTTCACCGATCTGAACAAGGCGTGTCCGAAGGACGCATACCCTCTGCCCAGCATCGATCGGCTGGTGGATGGCGCTTCGGGGCACAATTTCTTGAGCTTTCTGGACGTATACTCAGGGTATAATCAGATCCCAATGTATGGTCCAGATAGAGCGAAAACGATGTTCATCACCGATCAGGAAAACTTCTGTTATGAAGTCATGCCGTTCGGCTTGAAGAACGCAGGGGCGACCTACCAGAGGCTTATGGATCGGGTCTTCATAGGGCAGATCGGCCGATCCATGGAGGTATATGTGGATGACATGGTCGTAAAGTCGTAGACGGCCGATGACCACGTTCGCGACCTCAAAGAGGTCTTTCACGAAGTGCGCAAGTACAACATGCGTCTTAACCCTGAGAAGTACGTATTTGGAGTGCCGACCGGCAAATTCCTGGGGTTCATGTTGACCGCCCGAGGCATCGAGGCCAATCCTGACAAGTGCGCAGCCATCGTCGAAATGAGAAGCCCCAAAAACCTTAAGGAGATCCAATGGTTGGTTGGACGATTGACAATCCTCGCGCGTTTCCTGCCTAAGCTCACAGAGAAAATTAGGCCGATCTTGAAGATTATGAAGAAGCAGACCGTAGATAAATGGGACGATCAATGCGAAACGACATTTCAGGAGATAAAGGAGATGATCAACAGCCCCCAGGTTATGAGCCGACCGGTAGAAGAGCTTCCTCTGCAGTTATACCTATCGGTCTCAGACGGCACGATCAGCGCGACCTTAGTACAAGAAAATCCAGAGCAGCGATCGGTATACTTCATCAGCCAGGTTTTACAGAGCGCAGAAACAAGATACCAGCTGGTAGAAAAGATAGCCTTAGCGCTATTGACAGCCGCGCGCCGATTACGTCAGTACTTCCAGAGCCACCAGGTGATCGTCTGAACCGATCATCCTATAGCCAAGATACTCAGGAAACCCGATCTGGCCGAAAGAATGATCGCTTGGTCGGTTGAGCTATCCGAATTCGGCCTCAAGTATGAGCCAAGAGGATCTGTCAAGGGGCAACACTTGGCAGATTTCGCTGCAGAACTCCAGGGGCCGACCTCTTCATTGATACTCTTCGTTGATGGCTCGTCGGACAAACGCAACGCTGGAGCGGGGATTGTCATTGAAGGGCAGGGCGGCTTTACGGCCGACCATTCCCTGCAATTCAAGTTCAAAGCATCGAACAACCAGGCAGAATATGAAGCACTGATCGTCGGGCTGAGGCTAGCAAAGGATCTAGGCGCAAAAAAGATAAAATGTAATACTGATTCGCGACTTGTGGTCGGGCAGGTGCAAGGGGAGTATCAAGTTAAAGATGATCTGCTGCTGCAATATTATCACAAGGTGATTGAAGCCATGAAAGAGTTCGAAGAAGTAACTATCCACCATATTCCCCGAGCGGAGAATGCTAGAGCCAATAGGCTATCCAAGCTGGCAGAAGGAAAAGAGAAGGGTTAGTTGAAAACCATCATCAGGCAAACCCTGATGAGACCCTCGACAGGAGAATGCGCAGCGGTGGATCGGCCGACAGACTGGATGAGTGAGGTGCAAGAACTTCTGAGAAGATGCGATGCTGGGGAAGACATGAAGCCGATCGAGCGGCGTCGGGCGCTTCGATTTGTCGTTCAAGGAGAGGAGTAAGATCGAAGAGGTTCTTAGTAGACTCTTGGTCCCTACCCCCGAAACAACATCTATAACAACTATAATAACTTGAAATATATATAAGCAGTGTAGTATATGTTTAACATCAACAAACTATTTTCATGTCAAAAATAACCAAAACTATTAGGTATCAATGTATAACTCCATCAAGCCAAAACCAAAGTTGTAGTACCAAAACAACTAAAATAACATAGTCTTAGAATATTCTATAGCCAATAGATCCTACAAAAAAAAGAGAGGAAATTTTACTTGTCATCAACTAGATATAATATTAAAATGAAATGCTCACTAGAAATTAAAAAAAAAAATACTTACAATGCAAATTTCATAGGTACACATCAACCGATGCTCATTCTTTCAATATATATCTACAAAATAGTTACACATCCAAATTTAGATTTAAAAACATCAATTGATTTTCAAATAAACAATTGTAATCTACCTTAATTTGTGTCCACTTGATATTTCTTAATTTAGACTTTGAAATCATATGTCCTCTTTGAGCTCGGTAGTTTTGTATAACCCTAGTTAATAAATAAAAATAAAGCATA
>Ga0209389_1002776_pt1 | contig 13652 bp, 11 predicted proteins | sample CowpearedBW_FD_187526 | JGI IMG/M metagenome (GOLD analysis project Ga0209389, IMG submission 187526) | Root nodule microbial communities of legume samples collected from California, USA - Cow pea red BW (SPAdes) (version 2) | ecosystem: Host-associated > Plants > Roots > Nodule | place: USA... | reverse complement strand
AAAAAATTCTCAGATAGTCATAAGATCGAATCTAACGGCACAAATCCTTCTCTAGAACAAAGTTTGCAAAATGCAAAATCAGATATGCCAATGAATACAAATAATCAGAACATTACAAGATGGTAAATAATTGCACGCGAGTCCAAAAACATGGTTTCATATTCCATAAAATAACATTTCTTTAATATATCAATCAATAATCAGAACCATGTGGTTTGAATATTTAATTGGAACCGCACTGTCATCCTTACACCAATAATAGAGATAACATGTCACCAAATATGGACCCACATATCATATCCAATTATTTTATACAATTTAATATAATTCACATTACACACATAAACATCAAGAGTTTTTAAATATTTATTCAATGTAACACATCCAAAATTACAATGAAGTATCGAACCAAAATTTTTTCAAGAAACAATATTATAAATTAGTGGTAACTCTAATAATTAAAAATATTTTCGCGGATCAAATACAGTATAAAACCTAAATTGCGTAGTAGAGAAAGGATAAGGGTGATGTGCAGCAGAGTGGAGAACGACAAAAGGTATTGTTTTGTTATGACGTTCAGACCATAGCATCAATAAGGTTCAACACACCACAAGGAAATGACAAGTTTTGATGTGAAAGCAACCTATGAGTTGTTTCCATTTTCACATCACATGCCATTTCATAACAGTTAGGTTAATTAGCATCTCCATTTGCTTAGACATATAAATGTTATAGTCCATTCAGACAACTTCTTTCGTAAAATCTTTTTTTTTTCTTTCTTCTCTCAGATAATGGTGTTATATTAAATATGATGGTTTGAGATTGAACTTTAATTAAATATAAGAAAAAGAAAGAGAGCAAAGAGCCATTAATGGTTGATGCAACCTCCAACTTTATACTAAACAGAAATGGAAGAAAGCTAAAGAAGGTAGAAAAGAAGAATAAAGTTGCAGTGCAGTTGTAGAGTCGGCAAAGGCGGAAGGTATTATTTCCATCATTCACACCACAGACAAGACTTAGCACAGCCAAATGGGAAGTGGGAAAGATGTGAAAGCAAAGTTCAGTAATCTTCATTTTCACATGCCATAATAGAACAAGCGTTAGGTTTAGGCCCAAACACCATTATTGCAATACCCTTTGTAACATTTGGTATGTGTCTTTTAATAAAGTCTTTAACTTTTTCTGTAAATTTTGTTTATTTGTTTTAATCATTCATCATGGTAAGAAAATGTTGAAAAAGAAAGGAATTAAAGTGCATAAGATTGGTTAGGGAAGGCATAAAGTTGTGTGCAGAAGGGTGGGGGTGACGCCAGATTCAACGCAAGCAAACCCAAGCTGGGGACGATGACGTCACCTATGGCGTCATTCAAACCACTTCATCTCTCTGTGGACACACAACGCAAAGCGAGAGAAGGCTTTGAATCATCTATGCCAACAACACTGTTTGTTTCTCTCTCTTCTTTCTTTTGACAACGAAAGACGAAACTTCGGGGATGCTGTGTACCTCACCTTCACAGCCGCGTGACATTATCGCTGCCCTTTCGTCTCCGAATCTTTCTTTCTCCCTCTGCTAACATACACCCTTAACACCTCCTTTGTTTCCCTTTCGAACCTTCCTCGTATTTGATGCTTTGACTTACAGCACGGTGATTGATTCCCTCTCTTTCTCTCTCTTCGTTTTGCCATCAAAGTTCGAACCTTTTTCTGATTTGGATTGATCTGATGCCGGTATTGGGTTGTGGGGTGGTGCTGTTCCTTGACCCTCTCTCCGAGTGTAAACCAAAGTTTGTCTTTTTTTGATGTTTTACTGAAGTTATTTGCCGATTTCGGTTATTCAGTCTGGGATCAGTTCTGGGTTTGGTCTGGTTTGGCTATGCTGTTTTGGTGGCTTTGGAAGTTTGAACAAGGGGGTTCTTAGATCCTTTTGCGCCTTCCCGGTGCTGAAATTTTGCAGAGATATAAAATATTTGTGTTGTTTGTTTTTCATATCTGTGTATGGACTCTCTCGAGATAGAGTGACTCTCTTTATCTGATGTTTCTTATGTTAAGTAATCTTGTGAGAGGTTGGATCAGATGTCATGTGTCTTGTGAGTTGTGACATTAGATTTTGTAGTTAACACTTATACAGATCAGTGTTTTCCGTTTACACGGCATATATACTTTCCTTTTTTATAGGTTGTTTTTGTTTGGAAGTCTGTGCTGGGGAATTCAGGGTTTTGTTGAGTTACATATATTCCATTCGTCAGTTGGTAGTTAAACGGTTTCGGGACTTTATCTTTGAGGAACTTTTGAGGATTGAGGTTTTTTGAGAGTGGAAGCTATGCTACAGGCTCATTAAGGTTCTCAAGTTGTTCACAAATGGCGTATTCAGCCGAACCCTCATCTTCTTTGAGCTTCACTTCATCTTCCCATTTATCAAATGGCTCAGTTAGCCACAACATTTGCTCTTCTTACGGCTCTGACCCTGGACCTAACCTTGAGGTTATCAGTTTGAGTAAGCTTAGCTCCCACTTGGAGCAGCTTTTGATTGAATCTGACTGTGATTATAGTGATGCTGACATCATCGTAGAAGGAATACCAGTTAGTGTTCATCGATGCATTCTGGCCTCTAGAAGCAAGTTTTTCCATGAACTATTCAAGAAAGAGAAGGGGTCATCAGAAAAAGAAGGGAAGTTGAAGTATAACATGAGTGATTTGTTACCTTATGGCAAGGTTGGATATGAAGCCTTCCTCATATTCTTGGGATATGTATATACTGGTAAACTCAAGCCCTCTCCAATGGAGGTGTCTACATGTGTTGACAATGTATGTGCCCATGATGCTTGTAGACCTGCAATTAACTTTGCTGTGGAGTTGATGTATGCCTCTTCCATTTTTCAAATACCAGAGTTGGTATCACTTTTCCAGGTATATTCTATGTTTGATCACGTTAATGACTGCTTCAATGTATAATATTTCATTTCTTAAACAAATCATTAGCTACGATGATGGACCGATACTTCAATTTGGATCACATATCCGTGTTTGACACTTATTTGTGTCTGTTACTAGGAAATTTTACTGATTCTTGTCAATGAAGTATCTAATTTATACAACATAAGTACTTTTATATTAAGGATGAAGGTAGTAATGAATAGCTTAAATTTTGCAGCGACGTCTACTGAACTTTATAGGAAAGGCTCTTGTGGAAGATGTGATTCCAATCCTCACTGTTGCATTCCATTGTCAATCGAGTCAACTTGTCACTCAATGTATTGATAGGGTGGCAAGATCAGACCTTGACCAGATTTCAATCGACAAAGAGCTTCCGCATGAACTCTCAGGAAAAGTGAAATTGCTGCGCCACAACCCTCAGCAAGATGTCGAAAATGATGCATCTGAATTGGATGCTTTGTCGCTGAAACGAATCACTAGAATACACAGGGCATTGGACTCCGATGATGTTGAGCTTGTTAAACTTCTTCTAAATGAGTCAAACGTTACTTTAGATGAAGCCTATGCTCTTCATTACGCTGCAGCCTATTGTGACCCCAAGGTTGTTTCTGAGGTTCTTGGTTTGGCACTGGCTAATGTTAATCTTCGGAATTCTCGAGGATACACAGTGCTTCATGTTGCTGCTATGAGGAAAGAGGCTTCTGTTATAGTATCGCTGCTTACAAAAGGGGCTTGTGCATCAGATTTGACTTTTGATGGTCAGAGTGCTGTGAGTATTTGTCGAAGGTTGACGAGGCCAAAGGATTATCATGCGAAAACAGAACAGGGAAAAGAAACAAACAACGATCGGATATGCATCGATGTTCTCGAAAGAGAAATGCGGAGGAATCCACTGGCCAGAGATGCTTGTATCTCTTCCCATACCATGGCTGATGACCTCCACATGAAACTACTATACCTTGAGAACAGAGGTATGTTATGAGATTACTTGTTGCTTGTGTTCTGTGAATTGTCATCATTTGTTAAAGGAGTTCATGTGTGCTTTAGATTCTAATGTTTTACTGTGTTTATGGGACTTGTTTTATGCTCAAACCATGAAAAAGTAAATGTTTGCTGTCTACTGCAGTGGCATTTGCAAGGCTTTTCTTCCCTTCAGAAGCCAAACTTGCCATGGACATTGCGCATGCTGAGACAACATCGGAGTTTGCTGGTCTCTCTGCATCAAACTCAAAAAATTCAAATGGAAACTTGAGGGAGGTTGATCTCAATGAGACTCCCATAGTGCAAAATAAAAGACTTCTTTCTAGAATGGAGGCCCTTATGAAGACAGGTAATTGCAGTCTTTGTAAAGTTAGATTTTGATTTGCTTTGTTGTATGTAGTAATTAAGCAGTGTTTTCTTCTTCAATATAGCATTTGGTGTGAATCCATGGGAGAATTTGTTCTAGTGATGCTCTTAACAAGTAAATTACTTCACCTGAATCTGAGCATATAGAATCTGGTTTTACAGAACTAAACAAGCACACCGAAACTATAAGGTTGACTTAGTGATAAAAGTTGAAAGCGAGACATGTTGTGATTTCAACTCTTCTGACTAACATTGGAGAGATATAAGGCTAGATTGAAGTGTTTGAAAAAACTAACAAAAATCTAACAAAAACTCCGACTAACAAAAACTAACAAAAACTTACAAGTAATATTTGCTGATAAGAAAAACAAGCACACTCTAACTTGATTCCAGAAATCTTATCTTTTTGTTTGGTTTCGTAAATTTCTACCGAGTTGCATGATATTTGTGACTACACCTCTGAATCTATGTTGTATGTTGTGGTGGTGACAGTGGAAATGGGGCGGCGATACTTCCCACACTGCTCAGAAGTGTTGGACAAGTTCATGGAGGATGATCTACCAGACTTGTTTTATCTTGAAAAGGGTACTCAAGAAGAGCAGAGAATCAAAAGAACACGGTTCATGGAGCTTAAAGATGATGTTCACAAGGCCTTCAGCAAGGACAAGGCCGAGTTTAGCCGCTCTGGCATTTCATCTTCATCTTCTTCGTCTTCCCTCAAAGATTCTGTTGTACATTACAAGGCTAGGAAAGTGTAACAGTAAAACCATACATAGCAGTTTTTGATTTTGACATACATATATTATATATATATATAGTACAAATTCTAAAGGTGATCGTGCCCACCAACTCATCTGTAAAATTGTGAAAGAAGGTGATGTCTTACTGTCTTGTGTAATCAACACCATGTATTTTGAAAATAATTTCATATGCTTTATGGTGCTGAAATTTATTGCAAATTTTTTATGATTATCTGCTATTCTGTATTTCTTTCACCGCTGTTTTCTCTTTTTCTAAGTTAGTCTTTTTATCTTTTCTTAGGAAGTGAATTGGAAGAGTACTTCAATTTTATAAAATTGAATTGAAGGAAAGGTTTAGATCGATAAATATTGAAAATTTGTTTTATCTTTAGTTAAGCTGAGATTTTTAACATATTTTTGATTACATTGAGGTTATACGTTTTGAGTTTGGTATTATGTATTAATAGATTGTTTGATAATGATCCGATGATGAATAATACGATATATTTAATAATTAACAAATATTAATAAGATAGATTTCAAATACATAATAACTGAATTTTAGTTTAGTTTAATTTAACTATATAAAACCGGATTACAAAGTGGTTTATATCTATTTTTATATCTTGTAGATATGAAATTGTTAACATTATAAAATTTATCTCTTTCAAGTAGCTTTATACTACATATTTTTTTCCTTTTCATTTTATTCCATTATTCTTTCATATGCGTTAAATGCTTTTACTTGCTTGTGTTATGTTATAACTGTGAAACTTCAAAAAGTAAGTTTTAAGTTAAAGAAAAATAATAATAATTATTCAAAATTACGTTTATCATGAAAGTAAAGATCCAAACATACAAATTAAAATGGTTGCCAAAGAGGATGTGGAATATAATAGTTGTTGAACGTTGTTATGAAACACTTCCCATACCAGGTTTCAGAGTTAACCACTTTGTTACTTCAATGACAACTATAGTGCTGTTCTTTTAAAAAATCGTTTAATAAATTATTGCCATTTGAGAATATGTTTATAACTTGTCTATTTTTTTAGATAAATATTCTAAAGATAATCTTATTCTCTCATAAAAGTGTCTTTTTATTAAAAAATATTAATAACACTTAATTGTTATTTTTTCATAATTAATAAAGAGAAAATTATTATTAATGTTTTATTAATAGAAAGTTAAATTCACAACTTTTTCTATCTTCTATCTGATTAATCTTATAATTTAGTGTGGAAGAATTGAATCTACAATTTCTCTCGTCCTTCCATCTAATTTAACTACTAAGTTACATTACAAGTTTAATAATAGTAAAATTATTTTTTTTAATTATTAGAAATTTTATTGAGACCATCGCTAGCAATATTCTTATTTTGTATATGCAAACACTAGCATCTCATAATTAGAGTTTTATTAGAGATTTGTTTTTTCTTAGTTTTTACACAAGAACATTTCTTATGAATGTCGAAGACTAATTTCTTTAAAGTGAAATCATCACTGAACGTCTAAAATGTAATAACAATTTGTTTTATTTATATTATCATAAATAGAATTTATAAAAATACTTTTGCCGAATTTTATTGATTTAACGTTAATCAAATCTCGGTCCATTGATATTGGGATGAAAAAAAATTAGTCACACGTCATGAAGATAATTTATTTAACTACTGCTAAAAAAACTCATATTTACTGTCAATTTTGTTTTGAAATTTTTTTCGGAAAAAACACTTACAAATTTTGTTGAGAAAAAAAATTACAAGAAATTGCTACCACTTTTCTTACAAAATATTTTGTATAAAATACTTTTCGCAACAAATTTTATAGAAAATACTTACAAATTTTATAATTTTATAGGAAATGATTACCCACAAAGAAATTACCCTCCAATTAAAATTTTTAAAAAAAATGGCAGAAAAAAATTTTTTTCTTGCAAATTTGTTATAATATGAAAATTTCTTGAACATTAAATTTTATGTTCAATTATTGTCATATATAAAAACTCTTTTTGACTAATAATAATTATATTATTGCAAATAAGATTAATTAGTTTGTTTGTCACCCAGTGAACCGGGAAATAGATCTGATAGTAAAACTTTTTTTTTAACGAATTTAACATGCAGTCATTTACACTAAATTATTGACATCATTTTTACGTTTGAACATGTGCAGCAGATGCAGCAGCAGGTGAAGTTAATGTATGAATGGAACAAAGTTTGAATTAAGGAACCGTTGGTTTGTCTAGCGTCGAAGAAAAACAATGGAAATATTTGAAGAAATTGATTGGAGAAAATTGATTTTAATCGATAGAAAAACTAAAGAGTTATTTTTATTTTAATATGATTTTATCATTTTTAATTGATTTTCAATGTTCCAAATAATTTATTAGTATAAATTAATTTTAAAAATTGATTATAGGAATTTCCAAAGTGAAACAGAACACGCACATTACAAATCGTCGAAAAAAGTGAGTCCTGGTTGCATCTGGTGACTGCCGTCGTTTTGCAGGTAACTTTTTAGACACTGAATACCTCGTTTTTTTTTATTAAATTAAATATTTATTATATTTAGTTACTTTCGATTCAATTATTGGTGGTCACACTTTGATATAATTTATTGGGTAGTCAGAATTTATTGTTTATCATCCTTTCATTCTAAGAATAAATGTTACAAGAAAAACATGCTAACTAATGGACATTGTGATATTGATAAAGTGATAAAAAGTGAAAGTTTTTAGTTGAAAAGTGTTACAAAAGTAATCCCACTCAAATTCTCAGTCACTTACACAGTCATTTCAAATCAAAAAAAAAAAAATGTATTATTAAATGAATACTTTTTAGAACACTTTCAGACGGGATTAAGAAAAAAACAAACAGAAGAGAAATCAAACAATGAAATATCAGAAGTGAGCATTAACCAAAGCCACTATCTGCATGAAGGACCACGAGAACAATCACCAGCCATGCTTCGTAGCAGAATATAAAAGTAATAACTGATTTAGAATCAAATATAAAAAGCTTTATAAAAGGTACTGCACTATCAATGAACTAAATAATAGTTTTAAATTAGTTCTTTTTGGTAGTATTAAAATCAATAATTTTATTTTTTTTGTTTTAATCGCTTATTGACACAAAAGTACTTTTTCTGCATGCTATAAATAAGTTATACAATTAGCAAGTGACTGTATAGAAAAACAAAATCCAACAGTGAGGTCAAACAAGAAAGTATCAGAAAGCAGTAACTAAAGCCACTATCTGCGGGGAAAAACCAGAAGAACGACACGACATCACTCATAACAGAGCATAAAACAAGAGCTTGTTAAAACAAACATAGAAAGTTAAATAAAGGGAACTGTGTTGTTAATGAAAAAAAAACAACAACTTAGAATTAAAGTAGTATTTGTTGTTGTGATAATTGACATTGTTCAGTGGCAGAGATGTAGTTATCATGTGCATGGTGTAATTAAACAAAGAAAGCAATTTGCAATTGCAAGTGAGTGTTGTTTAGAAATGTGGTGACAGTTTCACTGAGATGAGAAAGCTGGTCCAAAGGGGTGTTTGCCTTTACAGAGCAGAACATTATAATTTAAAATATGGCCTAAAAGATTCACCGTTCACCAAATCCAACCCTTTCTTTGTCTTCATTGCTGTGCCTCTTTCCTGCTATAGCTAATCTAGCTGTCACTGTTTTATTTCATATATTTGTTTCATTCGAGTTCCAAGAATGTCATTGAAGCCCTTCTTGCTTCATACTTCTCTTTCAACCCATTTCTCATTCACCAGCATATGGCTGCCTTTGGAGAATATTCTACCCAATGTCCAACCCCGGAGAGGCCTAAACACAGACTTTCACAACATGAGAAAAAACCACTTCCTTCATACATCTGTCATGATCCAAAAGGCCTTCCTTCACCCAAGCACAAGGTAGAGAAGAATTCATCAAAAACTGTGTCTTCTTCTTCTTCTCCTCAACGCAAAAGGGGTGGTTCTGCTTCGGAAAGATCAAATTCTAAGTCACTGGTGTCAGCAGATTCAAGAAGGGTAGGAACCTTGATGGATGAAGTTGCCATTGGAGCAGTGATTGCTGTCCTCAGTGGCTACATAGGAAGATATGTGAAAGATGAGATTTTCAGGAAAACAATCCGAGAGAAGTGTAGTTCTCTCTTGGACAGAAGAAGAAGAAAGGATGCAGGTGATGAGGTTTTTGTGAACATGGAATTGGGTATGAAGAAAATTGATAGATTAGTAGAAAGTCAAGGAACAACGGAACAGGTGAGGATGATCAAAAGGTTAAGGAGTTCCATTGAGCTTTTAAGCGTAGTTGCTACTTCGAATTCTAAAACTTCCAGGGATGCTTCAACCTGTGGTGTGCTAAATTCACATCTCTCAGCTTGTGCTCAGCTATATCTGGCAGTAGCTTACAAGCTGCAGAAAAATGACAGGGTTGCCTCTAAGCATTTACTGCAAGTGTTTTGTGATTCTCCGAGTTTTTCTCGAACCTACTTGCTTCCTGACCTTTGGGAGCATTTGTTTCTTCCCCATCTTCTCCATGTCAAAATTTGGTACAACACTGGGCTTGAGTTCCTTTCAAACGAAGCTCATGGTGAGAAGGAACAGAAAATGAAGGTGCACAACAAAGTTTACAATGAAAAGATTGATAGAGGGACTATTCTGTTTGCTCAGTATTACAAGCAATGGCTTAAAGTTGGGGCCAGTGAGCCACCTATTCCTAATGTCTCTTTGCCATCAAGGCCAAGTTACAGATTATCAAGAAGGTCTTCAGATTCTTTTGTTTCAAATTCCTCAATCAACCAAAACTTGTAAGTGATATTAATATCTTACATTCACCACCACAACCATCTTTCTGTAAGTGATTTTATGTTTATGGTTTTCTTTAACAGATTCAAGACAGTATTCGGCTCCAAACTAGAGCAGCAACCTTCTGGTCTTGGTGACCAAAATGGAGTGTTGAGAATTACCACAGGCCTAGAGATTGATGAAAAGTTGTATGAAGATGAATGCAAAAACAGTTCAGTTCAGGTTATCTTCTGTGCTTACAATTCGCAGATGAAATTGTCTGATTCAAATTATAGAATTTCACTTCTGATGTAATCTCCTTACTTCGTACAGAAAGGAGATAGGGTATTTGTTGGAAGATCAAGTCATTTTGGCAAAAATCAAGCTCAATTATGGCCAACGTCGCAGAGATTGGACTATTTTCAGTGTCTTTCTTGCAGGTTCATTCCAAAGGAAAGCTTTGAGAACAGCAACCGTAGACCCAAGAATGCTTCAGCTGTTCTTTCAAGAGATTTTGCTGGAGCTATTACAACTATAGGTTCGTCAGATATTCTAAGTGACTGTGAATTCGCTATTCGTGTGATTACTAAAGCTTGGTTGAACTCTCCTGGTGATCCTCTAATTGAAGAAGCACTGACACAGCCTACTGTAGTTCAAGCTATGCTTGAGGTGTTATTTTCCTCAACCAATGATGAGATTCTTGAATTGATCATATCAATTTTAGCAGAATTAATAGGAAGGAATGGTGCAATTAAGCAAATTATACTGAACTCTGATCCTCAACTAGAAATATTTGTGAGGCTTCTAAGAAGCACTAGCCTGTTTCTAAAGGCTGCAGTTCTACTTTATCTATCACAACCAAAGGCAAAGCAGATGCTATCTTCAGAATGGGTGCCATTGATCCTTCGAGTGCTGGAATTTGGAGACAAATTGCAGACCCTCTTCACAGTACAATGCAGTCCTCAAGTGGCAGCATTCTATGTTTTGGACCAACTTCTTACTGGTTTTGATGAAGACAAGAACTTAGAAAATGCAAGGCAAGTACTTTCACTTGGGGGATTGACCCTGCTAATGGCAAGGATCGAAGGAGAGATCCACGAGAGAAACAATGCTGCTATGATAATTTCATGTTGCATTCGCGCCGAAGGAAGCTGCAGAAGTTTCTTAGCTGACAACATAAACAAGACTTCATTACTTGAACTCATTGTTGTTGGAAGTAAACAAAATTCCAGTGGCTATGCCTTGTCTGTGCTGGTCGAGTTGCTCTGCCTTGATGAGTATGTGCTTATCACTTCTCTCTAGATTTTTTCTTCTTGGTTTACCTTTTTTCTTCTATCTGAAAATGTTAAGAGGACTTTAATTTCATACCAGAAGATCAAAGACTTTAAATTTCTTAAGAGGACTTAAAGATGGATGGAGTGGCATAAACGTAATGCACGTTTTCTTCATTTACCTTGAGAAGGCTCCACCTGAAGAACGCCCTATAGTTGCAGTAATATTGTTGCTGCTTGATCTTATGGTAATTCTTTTTCATTCAACTTAGTAGTGCTTTACGGAAATATTGGTTGTGAACAATGGTCTAAGTTCTGTGACTTTCATTCCATGATTCTATATTGAATTGATTTACATGTTTTGAAGAGTTCACAAATGCAGTAGCAGTTGTGTTGCAGGAAGATCCTTTCAAGGGAAGCTTATACAGATCAGAAGCAATCCAAGCACTTGTAGCAGCTTTGAATTGTCAAACATGTAATGATAGAGAGCAACAGCAATCAGCACGAGCTCTATACCTATTAGGAGGTCACTTTTCTCATTCAGGGGAACCATTAATGGAAAATTCTCTTTTACAAAAAGCAGGTTTCAGAGAAATTTGCTTTGAAGATTCATATCCGGGCAAGGAAAATGTTGTTTATGATTCAATTCACAAGGTAGACTTTGGCTACAATCATTCCATGCACAATATTTGAATTGTTTGTTGCCTCTAGTACTTACTGTTCCAATTTTTAGCACATAAAAAATTGTTGATTGGTTGTGTCACTTACTAGAATGTGGAGGAAGAGGAAGAAGCAGAAAGTTGGCAAAAGAGAAAAGCCCTTGTCTTGTTCAACAATGGATACAAGAATTTGCTATCAGCACTTGCAGATACCATAGCCAATGGAATTCCATGTTTAGCACGAGCAAGTCTCATAACCATTTCATGGATGAGCAGCTACCTCAATTTAATTGAAGATACAATGTTGCCACCAATGGTATTCTCAATCTTAAGACCACAATTACTACAATCCTTGGATTATGATAAAGATGTTGAGGAAAGAGTTCTAGCATCATATTCATTGCTATACCTTGTCAAATATTCAGGTATTAAAACTTTAGCCATCTCCTAAATATTCTCCCACACTTTATGTTTTGTATCATGGTCTCTTCCATGAAATAAAACTACATAAATCAATAAATTTTCAATTGCATGGTACTGGTGTAAAACATTTTTTAACTGCTACTGTTTACTTCACAAAAATGTAGCTGCATAACAGGTTCTTATCATAAAATATAGTATCCTTTTTTGAATGTTCTTCATTTTCATTTGTCCTTGGTATCAGGATGTGTCTCCGATTTACCATCATTGGACAAAGACTCACTCACACATCTCCGAAATCTCTCCCTAGTGACTTGGACGGCCAACGAGGTCATTGCAATCTTCTCAAAAAGAAGCTTGCAATTGCGACAATGATTGGCAAGAAGCTTCATTTTCTTTAGTCTTCCAATGTTCTTTCTTTTTGATAATATATCTGAGATTGTACTCATCTTTGTCTTGTATAGTTGATTAGCTTGAAAGGGAATATTTGTATCAAAGGAAACGAATATCTGCTTTATTCAAGATAGCTTATGATTTCACTTTCAGAAAAGCTTGCTTAGCCAAATATACTACTCAATAATAAGGGAACACAAAAGTGTGTCTAAAAGTGACTTCAGTATAGTACATTGGGACATGTTTGGACAACTTTCCCCATAAATACTTATGCAAGAGAAAAATAAGAAGATTAAAGTCCTTAGAAGAGCTTCTATCAAGTCAATATCACAAAACCGACTTCTAAAGTGAGGATCAAAATCCAACATATCATACCCCTCTCATGCGAATGAATGAACATGACATGCTCTAAATAGCTCTGAAAACATCTTGGTAGGTAAGTTTATGTATACTCAAATTCAAATTAGAGTGATGAAGATTGTATCACACTTATATATTATAATTTGACATTATTCTTAATTGATCTGGGATTTCCAATAAATTAGACTCTTTGTATTAGATTGGAACATGTCTTTAACGAAAAAGAAGTGTTAGAACATGCAACTTGGTGTGGATCTCAGTTTTTACGTTTGTTCCGAGATAACAAAATTTGTACTAATTCCACATTGTCTTTTATTCACCCCTCACGTGATAAACAGAGGAAATAGAAGACAAAAGAGGGAACTTCAATTTTTATTTTATTTGCTTACACATGGATAACAAGTTATCTCTTACTCAGTTCTTCATGTGCAACTGTTTTTTCCAGACTGCAACAGGGCGAGCATCCACCTCTTCTTATAAACAGAATCTGCTGAATAAAAAAAAGAAAAAAAATTCTCCATTTGTTGTCAATAATAGCAGACAAACTGCATCAAATAATTTGACATGTAATTCGGAGGGAACAGTTCTTTAATTTCTTTCGTAAGCTCCAAACTGAAAAACTGTAACAAAACCTATATAACCTATGATAACTACCAAATATGTCATTGGTTGGTGCCTATGTAACTGTAGTAGTAGAATAGGAGTTTACTCATTCTACCACTATTTTGGAGC